>JACCDP010809583.1_pt1 | contig 36516 bp, 63 predicted proteins | sample 7445841 | NCBI WGS metagenome assembly JACCDP01 (sample SAMN15323441, study PRJNA562643) | freshwater metagenome | isolation source: river surface water | place: USA:Blue River Watershed | collected 2017-08-17 | reverse complement strand
CTATCATCCCATACATTATTAAATTTATTGTCACCATCTGCAAAAGATGTTGTAGAAATTGATCCTACAACCTCTAATTTTATTATCCTCCAGACGGGGGAACTTGTAGAGGCGTTGGGGGCTGCATAACCGATATAAGTAACAGTCGCTGAAGCCTCGTCTATTTTTGTTTTAAAAGTTGTTTGTAATCCAGTTACGCTCATATGCCTTTTTCCAGATACGCTAACCCTATAAGGATTGCGTCTGCCTCATCATCGGATTTACAGTTTTGTGCAAGATCAGGTCTTACAAAAGTCAAGGCTTTTATTCCTTTGGGGTCTTTATCAGGGCACCCGCAGCGTCTAGCCATTGCTTTCCAAGTACTTGTTGCTATTAGATTGAGCTCACTTTTTATCGCTGGCAACGAACATAAACTACCGACTGAGTATGAGAGTTTTGCGTGCCCGAATCCCGTGAGATTCTCAACTACTAGCGTGTTGACAATACCGGACTTCAAGTGTTGTGTCAAGAACTTATCTAGTTGTTCTCTCTGTTGAAATATACGTTCAGACCATACAGAGCCTTGAAACCCTATAATTTGGGCTGAGTATACTTGGTCATCTATAAACAGAGCCACGCCAGCTTTATGGCTAGCGGGGTCTATAGCTAAAATAACTAGGTCTTTGAATGGGTTTTTTTTAGATTTCATAAATAAATAACCGTTCTATTTTGTTAGATTTTTCTTTATCTATATTGTTAATATTTTCAATCTGTTCTTTAGACCAAATACACCTAAAATCAGATGGTGCAGTATATTCTGAAACGTACACTTTGTGGCCTTTAGTAGTCATTTGACGACACCAATTCCAAAACTTGTCATGATCAAAATCTGGTACAGCTTGTATTTGATACCCATCATCTTGTTTAACCCCCTTTGTGTACCAATAGGTGGCTCCAGAATATGGCGGGTCACAGTATATTATAGAGTTTTCGGGTATTTTAATGGAGGAATACTCACCCGATACCATTATACACCCCTTTAGGTTATCTATTTGTTTTAAAAGGTTTCTTCTACCCTCTGAAGCATAGTTTCTACCTCCAGAATCTTTAGCATAGCCTGTAAACCATGCTGAGCCGAAAGCGCAAGTTATCCCCACAAAGCCTACAAGCTCGGGAGGGTAACTAAGTTGGTTGCGCTTAATATCATAATACAGCTCTTCGGAAATTTCAGCAGGTGGTACGTAACCGTTTTGTGCAGCCTTAAAGAGAGCTATAACAAACCTGTTGGCATCATTAGCTATTCTGTTACCGTCTACATGTTCTATCAGGTTCATTCCGCCAGCAAAGGCGTCTACGAACCATTGATTAGGTTTACGGTCTTTAAGCATAATAGCTAGTATTTCTTTAGCTATTCTACGTTTACTTCCCTGATATTTCATGGCAATTTCTTAATCCAGCGGTGGTCTGCACCAAGGATCATAGGTACATAATGAGGTTGCCCGTTTATAACAATCCCAACACCGAGAATAGGTTTATTTTTGAAAGCTCGTCCATATTCAAATGCGTAAGCGTGTGTATCAATAAGGCATCCCACATTGAAAGCCCATACCAAACGACGCTTGTTAGCAAGATAATTAATCCCAGCAGAAGAGTGATAGTGGCCAAAGACAACAGGAGTTTCATACTCATAAGTAAGAACTTCAGCAGCTTTTCCTTCGCCACACTTAGTAGTATGCCCATGAAGATACGTAACGCCATCAATCTTAAATTCGTAACCACTTTCAATCTCCTTTGGTAACTGGTATAAGTCGCGCATTGACTTTAAAGCAAATTCTGGTATTCCAGCCTCGTCTGCTCTTTTGAATATGCGCTCATCGTGATTTCCCCAAGTTATCTTAATATCAGAGTTTTTAAATATAGGGAATAATTCTTTGTGTAAAATATCAAGAGCGAGTTCGTATTCTTCTCTTGCGCTTTGTGCCTTTGTAGATTTACCCCAAGCATTGGCAAAATATTGGTCTAATAAGTCACCAATTTGTACAACGTGGTCTGGTTTATATTTTTTATAGACGGCTTTAATAAAAGCGATAGCATCTTGGTGCATGAAAGGTAACTGAATATCTGAAATGACTAAAACTGTTGACATAATTTTTATCCTATACGTCGTACGGGTTGAAATAGTGCGGTAATGTTAACTTGACTGTACCGGTAGCCCCGTCTTTCGTTAACCATTCTCCGGTAGATAAACCGTGGCGTAACTTTTCGGTAGCGAGACCTAATTGGATCTCACCAGCTTTGTACATTTCTTCTGTAAGTTCAACAGTGAGTATTTCACCATTATTTTTATTGACAAATAGCCATATAAATTTCGTAGGCGCTTTGTTCTTGTCTATGAGCTTTGCTATCTTCAAGTAAAATACAGCTTGCAACATGTAGTAGTAAGAGATGATCGAACTCATAATAGCAAAAGGTTTTAATGTGCTTGTGGTTTTAACATCTATAATGTATTCACCTGAACGGCAGTCTGGTCTAATTTTATAGTCAATGCCGTTGTGGTGTGCAGAGCCAGTGATCTCAGCTATACCATCTCTTAAAAGTGTGCGTAACAGTTCATTCTTTTTAATGTTTTCTTGAGCTGTTTCTATAACATATTTAAGTTTTGGCGGCACGGCATATTGACCTTCTTCAAGGATAATAACTGGTTGAGTAGGGGTTTTTGTAGCCCGTTTTTTCTTTACTGGCTCACCTTCTATTGGTTCAGACTCTTCTTTCATTTCTGAACGTTTAATGGTTTTTTGACCTTTTTGAATGAATACAGCGTTTTTGGCGTATTGCTCTGGCTCAAGAATGGCTTCATGAACTATGGTTCCGATCTCAAAAGCCTCATTGCTTTCATCATCACCCATATTGATTTTTAATATGTATTTTTTATAGAAATGGTGTGCAGAGTCAGAGAGTATTGTTTTAAGAGCTGAGCTAGAGAATCCAGGCAATTGCTTATGATGTTGTTCATTGGTAAGGGCTTCACTACCGTAATACCATTTATTTGGATTAGCCATAATAACCTTCGTTAATTTTAAAAAGCCCGTTTTACCGGGCTCGGTTTTTTATAATCCAGCGAGATCGTCAGATTTTTCAGCATTGAGTTTTTCAACTACGAATACTTGGTAAGGTTTACGACCCTTTTTCTCAACATCCATAAGGCGCAAGAAAGTGATTTTTACGTCGTCTTGCAATTGGATATTTTTAGCTAAAAGGCCTTTTTTGATAGATGTTCCAGCGTTAATAGAGTTAATAACATTATCTCCATTTTCTTTAACTTCTAACAACCAGATTTGGTCGCTAAAACCTTCTTCGGATTTCAATTTAATGAATTTTCCTTGAAAGCTTTCACCTTCTTTAAGTACAACTACTTTACCTTTAGGTGCAGTTGTAGGTTGAGTTACTCTGTAATTACAGAAAGTTGCATTGAGTTTTTTATTCTCAGTTTTGAAATCAGCCATTGCATAATCTCCTTCTTCGTTCGCGTTTGGCAAAGTAAAATAACATATTAATACGTTTTGTCAACAAGTTTTGATACTTTTTAACAAGCTTTTCTTCAAGTCTTGTCCATGGAAAAGTTGCTCTACATCCAATAACATCAGAAACTTGTGCAGCCCATATATCTGTAGAAGCTTTTTCTTTAATAATTACTACAGTATATGAGGGCTCTACGCCTAAATTAGGGTAAGTGTCAAATTTAACAGTCTTAATAATAAACAGAGCATTGTCTGTTATTTTTATTAAGTGAAATGTTGTAGTACTTAAACTGAATTTTGGGTCAATTCTTATTTTCATTTTTTCACAAGTTTGCACATTTTAAGACCAGCTCTCACAGGAGTTAAGTATCTTAAAGCAAACCCTTTTTTACGTACCCATGCTGCAAACATCTTTAAAAATAGTACTTGATGTACGTCTACTTTTTTAGCAACGTCTGGATATGACTGTAGTATTAGTTTTAAAGTTTCTAAAGTTTCTCTCATGTTAGTGCTTTCGTCTTGTGCTATGAGGTCATAATCCCGGTCTAAGTAACTAATAAACTTAGAGTCATGGCGTCTATAATTATCATCATAGACTTTTCTTTTTGCTTTTTTTTCTTCTTTTTTAAGTTTTTCTTTAGCGAGCGCAAGCGCTTTCTCTAAGTCAAGACTCATGGTAATCCCCAATGTAAACCCATTTATCGCCCTTTGACAATTGTAACCTAATTAGGTCTTTGTTATCAAGATGTTTTATTAGCGACGAACCTTGGACAGTTATGATTATGTATTCCCCGTCTAAGTCTTTCATAGTATTGCCAGAAGTTACTGGTATATCTATAAACCCAAACAGGCTGATAGTTTTAGGTTTTTGGCCTTCAACTTTAAGCCTTACCCTGTATGGGGCATTGTTTGTGTAGTAAGTATCCTTTAATTTAATAGCTTCCATTTTCATCTCAATCTCTCCTTTATTATTTCAATAGCTTGTTCAGACTCATCACCTATGATGTAGTTTCTATTAAGATTTTTAGCCGCGAAAGCAGTAGTACCCGAACCAGCAAAACAGTCTAATACTGTATCGCCCTCATTTGTAGAGAATAATATGATTCTTTCAAGTAATGCAACTGGTTTTTCTGTCGGGTAGGAGGGTCTCTGAATTAACCCAATATCGTCCCAAATATTGGTAATTGGATTCCCTTTCATCTCAGAAAGAAATCTTTTTTGCTGTATCCGACCTTCTTTAGATTTGGGAAACCAAAGGAGACCTTCTCTATCCATTTCTCTCATCCGAGCAAGGTTTACCCTCCAGCCTTTTGTTGGCGGTTTATAACCGTTGTAGTCGTAGATAAGTGTTGGTGAATAAGAGGGTGCAGACATATCACCGAGTCTGTAAAGTCCTCGTCCATCATCATCATCGAATCTATATGCTTTTTTAACATATTCAGGATCGTGTTCAGTAAATTGCGGATTGAAGGTGTAGTTGTTTGACTTGCTGTAAAAGAGAATAGTATCATAGGTAGAGCCGAATGATCGTATATTTCCAGTCGAGTTTATACCGTTTTTTCTTTTCCACACAATCTGGGATCTAGCATTTTTATAACCAAAAATCTCATCTAACATCACTTTGACATAATGTACAGCATGATCATCTAAGTGAAGGTAAAAAGAGCCTGTATCTTTAAGTTTTTTATGTATCAACTCGATACGTGGTCTTAACCAGTTAATGTAGTGACTTAATGAGTCAAACTTGTCATTAAATGATGCTCCAGATTTTAAATCAGTGAAGGTTTTTTGAGTAAAGAAAGGCGGATCAATATAGCATAAATCTATTGAATTATCAGCTACTTGATTTAACCAATCTAAGTTATCACCTAAAAAAATCTGATTCATTTTACATCTCCAATCAAATTTTTAATCAATTCGTATGTTTTAAGGCCTCTAGGATCGTCATAAGGGTTTTCTGCAGTGTATACCTTAACTTCATTTCTAATCTTTACAGTGCCATTTGTAAGTTCATCTACAGACTCAGCCATTGCTTTTAATAATTTTTCTTTGGTTTCTTCAACTTTGTCAATTGGGCATTCAACATAAAGGGCGTCATGGAGGGAACATACTACAGATAAGTCGTATTTATCACTAGCTAATATAAACCCTTTTTGCATAACTGCAGCACCGCCAGCTTGGCATGGTATGTTTTGAAGTTGAGTTGGGCGACTGTCTGCTTTTAAGAAATAATACCATCCAGACATTGGAACTTTATAATAACCTTTAGATATAGAATCTTCTGCATGTTGGTCTACGTATTCCCAATACTTTCCGTAATACGCTTTGTGACCATCTATGAATTGTTTTGCAACTTTATAAGCTCTTTCAGACACTGTAGCCTCATAACTACTGAAGTGTTTGTTACCCCAATCGTCAACCATAATATCCCATAGTTCGATTGTTACACGTTCTTTATCATGTATCCAACCCATAGCGGCTTCAACCCGAAATGCCATAGATTTTACACCCATGCCGTAAATGATTCCAAGACTTGTTGGTTTCATAAGTTCACGTTCTTTTGGGTGAGACTTTTTTGTAGCGCCTTCTGGAGCAAAACCGCAGGCAATAGCGTTTGTGATGTAATGGTCACCTTTGTAGGATTCAAGCAATTTTTGGTCTTGGCTAAAGAATCCAGCTAAGGCAATTTCTTGTTGAGACCAGTCTGCAGAAATTAAAGCCATTCCAGGTTTTGGTTTAATACTATTTCTAAGCCATGGTGCCAGGTTAAGTATAAACCCAAGAGCTGGTTTAGGGCTCGATCGTCCAGATTTTTGATGGAATGGGAATGGTGGGCTTTTAATGTAACCATCAACTGTTAATAATTTTGACAAGTCTGTAGAGTTTAATTGTTTGATTGTAGAACGGGCATAATAGATAGACTCAAGCAAAGTTTTATTTGCGCTCAAATAAGTGTCAACTTGCATCCACTTTTCAAATTCATTTTCAGTTGTAGAGACTTTATTGGTATCAGTCTTACCCCATTGAGCTATAAGTCCATATTTTGAAAGGTATTCAGTAAACCCTTCAATAGAGAAACTCATCTCATGTGGGCGTTTTTTAACTTTTGCTCTATAGATTTGACAGCCGGTTATTTCATTGCATTGTTTGGCTATCTCATATTTAACTTCAGCTCTACGTTCAAATACTTGTTTTAGGAACTCGGCGTCCATTGGAAACCCGTTTGAACGGTGGTAACTTATAGCGTTTTCAAGGGCAAATTTACCCCTGAATGTAAGTTCATGATATTTAACGCCAATCTCTTTCCAAATCTTTTTAAGCTTGGCTAAAAGTAAAGGTAAAATATTGACATCGGCTTTGTTATATTTTTCAATAAGTTGCCACTCTTCTTCAGAGTATGTGCCGTTACCAGAAAGGATTATTTTGATGGGGTCTTGTTTCATATCAAAAGGATAGGCTATTTTAAAAGCTTTAAGTGCCCCATCTTTTAAGCTTGTGTCTTGAGAGAAATAAGTATCATGGGTTAACATAAACATTTTGGCTTCAATCCAGAGGTCAATCCAGTCAAATTCTCTAAGTTTTTCTTTAGTTACACCTTCACGTAAAAGTGTAACAATTTCGGCTATGACGTTATATGCTATTAACCTTGACCCTTTTGGTAACTCATTAACTAGTTTAACAAATGATTGTATATCTCTAGTAAACTTTACTTCACTGTTGTCTAGTTTGTAGGCAACTGAAATTGTTTTTTGAGTTGTCCGATCTTGAGATTCAATATACTCGAAATCAAGGTATAACGTAGTCATTTTGGTGTATCCCATCCAAACTTGTCTATTCCAGATTTATGATGTTCTATAACCTCAAATAGTCCTTTAAGGTCATGAATGTCAAGGTATTCCATAAGTTTGCCGTTGTGGGCAATACGGAACATTTCACCATGTTTTAAAGGTCTTGATTCTATTAGGTTATTTTCATGGTCTGAACGGTCTGCAAAATAGAACCCTTCAGCATCAAAGCTATAATTACTCATTGCTGTAGGGTCAACTGCAGTATTCTTTTCAGGTTGTACAATACAAGCCCAAATAGGGAAAAGTGTGGCGTTTTTATCTACTTTCTTGATAAGAAAGATTTTTCCGCCTTTACTTTTAGCTACCCAAAACTCTTTAAGTATTAAACTCTGAGGATTGTTGTTCGATGATTTCATTACTTGCTTCTACTTCATTTACGGTCTTCAATTCTTCTGCTAATTCTTCTTTTTCAAAAGCTTTAACGCCGCGTTGTTCAACTAATCTTACATACATTTCAAACCCTAAGCAGATTTCATGTACTTGTCCCATGTACTGAAATACTTGGTGACATTCAGCCGCTAATTGAGCATTATCCATTTTCTTAGCATAGTCAACTATCAATTCTTGTGTAGTTTTGACTTCGTTTATAAGTGTATGAAGTTGTTTACGTAATTTCTTTTCAATTTTCATTTTAATCTCTCTTTAGGTATGCAGCGGAACTTAATAACTTGTAGCCCATCGTCTGCTGTTTTCTTTGTGTAAACGTCTACATATTCTGTAGTCATTCCAAACTCTTTGCATGTGTCTGACATAGACTTACACCCGCTCAACATAAGCATAAGTATAAGCCAGATAATAAAAAAGAACAATATAGGTTTCATTTTAACCTCTCCATTGTGGGTTTAAAGCGATTGTAAGCATCTTTAATAAGTTTCTCAAACTCTTCATCTGATAGGTCATGTTCAGATACGCCTTCTTCACGTAATATCTTAACATCAACTTGTTTACATTTACCAGGTTTTTCCTCAGTGCAGTTGCAATCTTTGCAGTTCATTTTTTCTTACCTTTCTTAGGTTTATCTTTCATGTCTTTGTATACACTAGATAGTTCTTTACACCCTTTAAGCAAGAGTTCAGATTCTACTTTTCTACGGTCTACAAGGCCTTTAAGTTTACGTCCAGAGGCATTTACATACTTGTTCATGTCCTTAGCCGCAAGTTTACATTTACCTTCTGCAAGGTGGTCTATAAGGTCTGAGCGTGTAAGGGCTCCAAAGCCCACGTTATAGGTAAAGCTTGTTAAGGCGTCTACCATCTCTTGGTTTACTGTAAGGTCACGGTCAAAAATTAAGGCTATAACCAGGTCTGATTTCATTTTTACATCGCGTTTAAGAAGCTTAGTAGCTCTCTCTTCATTGATACAGAACTTTTTACCTTTAACTGTCATTGGTACAGGTTTACCGTTTTCAAGTCTTTGTGACCCGTAACCAATGGAGTTTTTCTTATGGTCAAAGTAAGAACATTTAGAGAAACTCTCAAACTTTTTAATCTGTTCTATCATTGCGTCTGAGGCTTCAAATTGAGCTTCATTGGCGTAACTAGCTGTTGCTATTAACATTGATGCTATAATCATAAATTTCTTCATGGCATCCTCCTACATACATTATCGGCTACTTTATACACAAAGTCAACCAATTAATGTATTAAGGTATTTGCAAACATTTCAGATACTTTGTCGTTTACAAGTTCCATAATGCCGCTAACAGATTCAGGGTCAAGTCCTGGGTGTAAGTCTTGGATAGCTTTATAGAATCCACATTTATTGATTTCAGCATAGTTCATAATATCTTGTAATGCTTGATCTAATACGCCGTATCCAAAGTCCACTTCAAAATCTTCCAGTTCTGCACCATCATGAAAATTGATGTATGGTTTATTGTCAGTCATGGAGTTCTCCACCTTTGTTGTAAATAACATGTAACCTAACATGTTTATTTGTTTGTATTTCTGTGAGGTTAACTTCGCCATCTGTAATGTAAACGATATCTAGTTGAATCTTTTTAGGTATTTTATGCTCAGCCCGTATTTGCTCAACATGTGCATTTGTTAAGTCTGTCCCGCCGCCTCCGGCTATCTTACTGAAAACATTGTCTAATTTAAGAGGCTTAAGTTCAGTGTCGCAGCAATATGCAGCCATAACCTTTTTAGCTTTAATAAGACGATCTGCAAGGGATGCACTATGGCTCAATACTTCGTCAGAAAACATAGAACCAGACGTATCTAGTACCATAACAATTTGAGATTCTTTAACTTTTTTAAAATCTGTAGAGTCAGTAGGTAACAAGAAACCAGCACGTTCACGTGGTCTTCTAAAGTTATCGTCTATAGATTCACGGGAACTGATAATTTTAGCTACTTTAGTGCTAATTTTTTTAAGCATACGTACTATATGTTCAGGAACCTTAACTTTTTTAGTAGTTATTGGATTATCAAGGGCACTACGGCCAGCTTTAACTCCAAGGTTTTTACCTAGTTCATCAGCTTCTTTGAGTTTCTTTTCTACAGCCTGGCGTTCTTCTTCGCTCATGTTGTCAAAGTCGTGTTGGTCAAACTCACCGTTGCCTTCACCTTCAGCCTGTTGTTTAGCTTTGTCTACGTCATCTTTAATACGTTTCCAAGCCAAATGCGCATAGTATTGTGCAGATTGTTCAGGCTCAGTTTTATCATTTTCATCAAGAGGTTTAAACATAGTATCAAATGACTCAAATGTAGCAAATTCCATTTCACGTGGTTTTATAACTTTTTCATACTCAACAGGGATAAGTTTTTTAAGGTTTTCGTTAAGAGCTGTATCCATACTAACGTTAAGTAACCATTGGTAGAATTTGGTACCTTTATATTCTTTCATAGCCTCTGGCGCAATGTATTTAGAGTCTTGAGCCATATGAGCTATATGAGAAATTTCGTGTAGTATTACATATTTAAACGTAGGGTAATCTGTAATGATTTGGCCAAGGTACAAATTAAGTTTGGTATCAATACCAGCTGTAGGTATTTTATCTGTAAGTATCCAATTTCTGATAATAGAAAGCAACCCAGCAGTATAGTATAGGCGGTTTTGGTCGCTAACTAATTCTGCTATTAATTGTTGCCGATAAGCTATTAACTCGTTTTGGTTAATCATTGGGAGATCGTCCAGTCCTTAATCTTATTATTTGCACCGGCTACTGTTATTGCCATAACATCACCAAGTTTGGTCATAAGGAATTGACCATCAGTGAGTGACAACACATTTTGAAACAGTTCAGGGTTACTTTCAACACAGATGAACTCAATAGCCGCAAGATTGGGATTTTCAAGGTCTTTTAATTGAGACTCAAAATAGTGGCTTAACTCAATGATATTGCCAGAACTTTGCATCTTTTTAGCTAATTCGAAATCTTCTTTTGTAAATACCTTAGGTAAGCGCACTTCATTAACTTTACGAATAAGGTCAATAGCACATTGTGCATAGATTGCACCTTCTCCACCTTTAGACCCTAAGCGACCGTTACAGATTTGGCGAATTTCATCATCAGATAATAAGTCTTTACCAGCTTCGATAATCTTTGCTAAGTCACTACGTTGACGTGGGCAATTGAGGTCTGGTACTTCAAATTCTACTTGTTTTTGTGGTGCCCCAACCATGCCGGCTGCAAGTTTAAGTTCACGTTCAAAACCTGTTGCTACAGAGATTTCTTCGTCAAAGCTCACTCTATGGGCAATGTGAGTACATCTACGCATAACAGCGTCATGTAACTCAGTTACTCCGTGGTCTTCTTCAGATAAGTTTGATGCTCCGACAATAAACACATTGTCACGAATCTTACGTCCGTTAAACATGCGCTCAGAGATCAATGGAATAAGCATTGCTTGGGCTTTATCATTAGCTGGGCGAGTAATTTCATCAAGGAACAAAAGGGTAGGTTCACCAACTGGATTAAGTATATCTTGTATAAAATCTGCAAACTTTTCAACTACTTGTCCGTTTTCCATGATTAACATAGACAATTCAGTAGGTACTACAGTAGACATTGAGCGCAAGATAAGCTTAAGGTTGTTGTCTTTAGCAAACTTAAGTAAGATAGATGTTTTACCTGTACCGCTAGAACCCCACAAGATAACAGCTTTTTTAGCAGTCATATGTGCTTTTAAAATGTTTTGATAATTCGTCGTCATAATACGTCTCCTTCTACCCGTAAATGTAAGCTAAAATTGTAAGAATTGCAACAAAAATTATCATTGCAATTAAAGCTTTTGTATTAGTCTTTAGCTTTGTCATTCTTTTCTTCTTTTTTGGCGGGTTTTGGTGATTCTATTTTAGATACCACAGGCCACTCAAGTTGAACTTTTTCGTTACCAATTTTGATAACTTTAACAAATACTGGTGTTTTGTCTTTACCTTGTCTTTGGATTATACCTTTGCGGAATTGCTGTCTAGCCATTGTTATTCTCCTTTGTTTAGTAACCTTCATCAGGTGCCGCTTTACGACACTACAGCCTATTTTAGACTGTTTCTGGCTATAATTTGTTTTTGTATTCTTCTAAAAGTGACAATACTTTGTCTTTCTTTTTATAGAAGAATACGCCTACGATTGTTAATAAAATCAATACTATAATATTATTTGTGCTAATTATAGGCCTATTGTTTTCCGGTTTAGACTTTTGTTTATTATCTTCTTGATTATAAACAGTGTAGTCCACATTTGCTTTTTGACTAAATCCAGCTTTTGCTTTATTTTGTCTATCAACGCAACGTTGGCACATAGTTACACCTTTTTACTGTTTTTACGTTTATGACGAATAACTGCAAAAATAACAACTGCTGTTACAATAATTACAGCTAATGCTGTCTTCTTTTTATTGTTTTTAATAGCGTCTTTGATTTTGGTTAACATATTAAACCCTTTCTTGTTTCTTAACAAGTACTTTTGTCTTGTTATATATTCTAATACCTAGCGAAATAGCTAATCCTAGTAACGCTAACAATTTTAACAACTCTGTAACTTGAATTTTAGACTCAAGTTTTGTCTTTTTTTCTGATTCCATATGCTCTCCCTATTAAGTAGTCTCATCAGGCGTAGCATTACTACGCTACAACCTTCCATAGTTGTTTCGACTTATTCTTGGATAAAGTCTTCTAACTTTTGTCCAACTTTAACTATGTAGTGACTTTCCATAATTTCTTCAAGGTCAAATTCTTTTATAGTATTATCATAACGTCTTAAAAGTAACCTAATGGCTTTATCTTTTAATTGTAAAATTTGAGCAACTTTTAAGATATGACCCTGATTGTCATGATCAGCTAAAAAGTCTCCAATTTTTAAACCCTTAAAGTTATTAAATTCGCTGTTAGATATATAAGAGTCAATCGCGCATACATCTTGACGGCGTTTTTTTCTCTTGTTTTCTTCACACTTCCAGCACATGTTACTTTCCTTTCTTTCTTGTATCTTCACAGATATCTGGTTTTGGTTTACATTTTTTCTTGTTTTCTTCGCATTTACAACACATTGTTATTCTCCTTTTTTGTGTCAATTGTTGTTATTTTTGCAATTTCATAAGAGTCTGCAATCTTGTCTGCATACTCAAGTATATCTTCATAATTTTGTGCTAATAGTAAATCTACAGTTTGCCCATTAGCGTCAAAAAACTCTGTTCTGTACCACATTAGTCAGTGTCTCCTAATAACATGGTTTCAAGAAATTTTACTAATTCTAACTTAGTGTCTGTATCTAATTCTGGGTATAGAGTTTCAATTGCATCTGCTACATTATCAAAGTCGCTTGTTAACACTTCTAAGGCCATTTCTGGTATTCTTTTCATGGTTATCTCCAAATTGCGACAAGTTCGTTGTCTTTAAGTTTACGTAACTCTATTGAGCTACAGTTAGGGTTGCGTCTCATTATGTATTTAAAATAGCGCTCTGCCTCTCTACGAGAATCAAACAAGATTTTATCTCTGTGCCCGTCTGGGTAGCTTATTATAAGCACTACAAAAGTTGGTGTCATAAAACCCTCCTAAGGTTACTAATAAATTAAACCAGCAAATACCTATCTTGTCAACAGGTATTGCTCGTTTGTCATTTCTACGGAAATCAAATCTTTTACATAATCAGAGGCGCTACCGTCATAGTCAAAATCTTCCATAATTTGGTCATAACTCTCATAAGTCATTCCCATAGAACGGCTCATGTTTACCCATTCTTCCTCTGCAAGTTCTTGCAACGGCAATGAATTGTTATAGATGTTTTCAACTATCGATTCAAAGTCCGAAAAAGGGTGTACGGCATTGTGCATAAAGTATTCTTTTACTTCACGGCGTACTATTTCTTTGTAGTGTTTTGGTATTAACATAAAACGTTCCTTTCTACCATGTCATATAATCACGACTACTAGATGATACACTATTTTCTAGTTTTCTAGTTGTTTCTCTTATTTTAGAATCTTCTCTTCTATAGGATTCCCACTTAGAGTCTTCTCTTTTAGCTGGCCATTTTGATTTATTGTCATCTTTATTATGATCAAAATATTTACTTTTTTTAGCCTTAGGTTTTTTAGCTTTAGGTTTAGGTTTTTCTTCTTTAGGTTTAGGTTTTTCTTCTTTAGGTTTAGGTGTTTCTTCTTTAGTCTTAGGTGTTTCTTCTTTAGGCTTAGGTTTTTTTTCTTTAGGCTTAGGTGTTTCTTCTTTAGGTTTATATTCCATTAATATATCAAACCTATCTAATGCATCAAGTCTTTTATTTGAAGCTTTTTCGTCTAAGTACCACCCGAAAACAAATCCAAGTATCCAAAGTAGTCCTATTATTATAATTATTTCTGAACCTGTCATAGTGCCCTTCCTCCAGTCTCATCAGGTACCGCATAACGGTACTACAACCTTCCCTAGTTGTTTCGACTTTATCTAGCATATCTGTTTTTATATTCCGCTTCAAGGTTTTCTCTTAGTTTCTTAATCAATTCTTTTCTGTTTGTGTGTTCAAGATTGGCTGCAGTATAGATCAAGTTTCCCCATTTGTCATAGGTCTCTCTAATTTCAGATATAGCTCTTTCTAGCTCACCTTTGAAGTGTAGCTTTAAGTATTCTGCTTTCATAATATAATAACTCCTTTTATCCCCCAAGCTTTGGTTTGGTCTTTGTAGTAGTACTTCCCGTTTACTACGCGTGTTCTAAGTTTTACTGTAAAGTTCATTATGCTACTTTCTTTTTATAGGATTTTGATGGCTCGAGTTTCTTAGTTTCTACTTTTTTAGCTTTGTTAGCTATAAGTAACTCTAAAAGCGGATCGGAGTGCTTTTCCCAACCTTTTACAGGTTTGGTATTAATCAGTTCGAATGCTTGCATGGCTTTCTCCCTTCAGTCTCATCAGGTGCCGCTTTACGACACTACAGAGTCCTTACTTGGTCTCTGTTTCGACTTTTGTCTTATTCTTAACTGCTTGTTCTTCTGTCATTGATTCAACGTAAAACTTTACTGTCCCTAATCCAATTGCGCCAGTTAATATAGCTATCATAGCAAAATCCATACCAATTTCCTTATTGTTCTAACTCATATCCAGTGTTTTCTGAGATTGCCAAGATTGCAAACCCTAAAGTTTCAAGGTTATCTCTAACCTCTTCTTCGGATTCAGCTTGGTAGTCCCAGTTTGAATACTCGTTGTTTGTAACGTAATCTAAGGAGTTACGGTATAAAACATAAAAGCTTTTCATGACGTCTCTCCTTTGTGTTGTAGACTCATCAGGACACGCGTTACGTGTCGACCGAGCTTTCACTCGGTTTCGTCTTTTTAGCTTTCGATTTTAGCTACTTTTGCTTTCATTAAGATTGCAAAACGTTTAGCTTCTTCTAAGCTTGTAGTTTCTACCACGATCATTGTTTGGTCGTTTAAGATTAAAAAATACTTTTCCATGGGGTTCCCCTTCTAGGCTCATCAGGCGGAGATTGACTCCGCGACCGTGCGTTAACACGGTTTCGCCTTTGTTTTCCTGTAGCTGTTCGGCATTGCTTACTTAGCGAGTAGGTTCTGAGTTTTTTCTCCGAGCTGTCATCCTCTATACTCTTATCGTATCATATTTTACAGTCTTTAGCAAACATTTACCCCTTGGTAACCTATTGAAGGCTTTAGACTATAAAATATTTATTTCTTAATTATTTCATCCACTTAGAATAGTTATAGTCTTCGCCGTAACTTACTGTAATCTCTTCACCTTTTTTAATGTCTTTTATAGCTACTATATAAACTCTAGGCAAATCATGGTCTTGTAAGATCCTAAACTCACTATTGGGGTCAAAGTCATGATTTAAAAGGGTTGCTTCCCCAAGCATTATAGCGTCATTTTCCTCGTCAAATTCTATTACATGGCTACGGATAATTTCGCAATTATTACGCTTATTTGAGATTAACATCATGTGATTTATTATAATGATTTCACCGGCTTTTATTTTACGGGTGCAAACAACTCCACGGCCTTTATTAGGTATTAACTTTACTTCGTATTTATTTGTCATGGAACACACCTTTTATAACTTTTGCACATAGGTAAACCGTTAAGACTATTAAACCTATTACTAGTGCCACTGATCCAGCGTAGTATAGTATACCTACTAAAATGTATTTTAAATCTGTTTCTATTAAGGTTACCAGTGCAATTATAACTGCTAATGGTATTAGTATGTTTCTCATAAAACCCTCCTTCAAGTGGTCTCAATTGCTATTATCTCATGCCAATTTCCCTTTGTCAATACAAAGGTTGGAGCCCCGTTTCCGAGGCTTTTTTAGGTAAGATGGTATGGTTTTTGCTTGTGGTGTTTTGGTGGGCTGTGTTGGCAGGGTATAGTTAATATACTATTTTTTCTTGAACAAGTCAATAATATCCTGAGCAAGGCACATAAAAAAGTAACCTACGCACAATGCTATGAAAAAGTAAAGATAGGTTAAGGTTATAAACCCTATAACTACTCCGCACTTTTCAAAAAATTCTAATACTGTTAGCATTAGCCTTTGTCCTTATCAGTTGGCTTATGACGACGGTCTTCAAACTCTAAAGACTTCAAAAGGTTTTTGTTATGTTTAAGGCGCTTTTCATTAAGGGCTATAGCTTTGGCCGCATTGTCTGCAATAATGGCACTAAAATTGCTAGCGTCTTCACCGATTACTTCAAGTACTTTGTCGAGCTCTTTGTGAGTAGGTTCTCCAAGCTCTTTACGGCGACGGTATTCTGAAAGGTTAATAACTTTACTCATTTTGTATCTCCTGTACATCTAGGGCACTGGCAAAGTTTATGTTCTTTGCGGCGCTCATTTTGTTTTTGTTCTTCTTTAAGCTCTATTTCCAACTCTTTTAAAGATTCAGATATGCTGTAAGCTATTTGTATTGCTAGCAATGTGAACATAACTGTGAAGTAAATGATGGCATATAACATAAAACTCTCCTTTGTTTTGCCAGTTCTACTATATCATTTTTCGGGCAGATTGTCGAGATACTTTAGGTAAATATTTACAGCTTTTTTAGTCATGCCAGTGACTCTATCTGTTATGTGCCCCATTTCATAGGAATATGTTTCATTCATAGTAAGAACATCAACGTAAAATATCTGGTTAAAGGTGTCTAGGTATTCTAAGTTTACAAACTCTTCAAACCATACGTCATAAGTCTCTGAATAGACACAAATAATTATCCAAGTAGACGCGGCAAAATGATGAGAGTAAGCATGTTCTGTAATAGCGTGCTTCCACCCAAGAATAAAGAACTTACGTGGCGTTATTGGGACTATTTCATACTCTTGTTTACGGTATTTAAACTTAAGGTTTTTCATTCTGACCTAGCAATTTCTATACCAAGTGTATGGTATACATAAAATTTATTGATTTCATTGTAATGAAAGTCAAAACTATGTGGGTTTAACTTTTGGTAAACCACTATAAGTTCTGCTAAAGTAAAAGCTTCTACTACTGGCATAAACCAACGCCCGTCAAAGTGCACAACAAGGTCATAGTTAACATACTTCGGGTAACCAGCATACAGTTCACTGTCTAAGCGTTCAACTATCCAAGCATTAGGTTTAAATTGTGTAACTTTCATTTGCGTACCGTTTTTTCTATTTTCTTTAAATCGTGGCCAGTTATTGGATGTTTACTTTTGTGATCACTTAATAAGGCCTGTGATAACGACCCCCAATGTGCACTGAACCAAAAACCATCTATTTTTCTTAGTACTATAAAATACCCATATGTCTCATCATGTGCTAATACCGAAGTATTGGTTATCTTATAATACTTAATTTTCATTCTGCCGCCTTGTTTAAACAGTCTGTTTCTTCTATACTTGCTGGAATGATTGCTATTTCGCTGTCCAATACTTCTTTTAAGGTATCAAACCAAAGTGTCCCAAACCATTTGTTTTCGTTCTTATAATATATTGTGTAAAGATATTGTTTATCATTCCAAGGAGTTGTATCTATTTGTAAGACTCTTCTATTGTCTATTTTAAACAATTGACCTTTCATTTCTTACCGCCTTCATAAGCTTTAATGGCATCATGTTCTGCTTTTAGAAAACACTGATGGCTTGGCTCATTCATTAGGGCATCTTGTATAGTAAACATCTGCGACCCGTGGCTATACCACTTACCGTCTGGTTGTTTACTTATACGAGTAAAACGCCCTACACGGTTAATTATACCTGTCCGTTTTTCTATAAGCAAATCATTCTCTTTAATGATATATACAATATGGGTGCGGCCTAAATTGAAGTAACTCATTTGGTCAACCTATCTAATTCTTTAGCATATTCTCTAGTGACTGTATAGACCCACTCCCCATCATGGTTTAGGGCATCAGTAACTGTTGTAAATACTCTTGTAGTGTACCAAGTTCTACGAATTTTAAAATATATAGAATAGCCAATAACAGATAAGCTATACATGTCTACATGTTTGCAGATCATTTTTGTTCGGCTTATTTTATACATTGTTTCATTCATTTAATACCTAACTTTTTGAGCACATGCTTAATTTGTGGGTAGTAGTTATTGGCAATGTATCTACCCCTAGATAAACCCAATAGCTGGTCTTTGATAGTTTCAGAATAGGCAAAACTGTTGACACAATACCATACTTTTTTCTTAGCGTCCTGAGCTACGTAAATTGTAATGGCTAGGTTTAATGGGTACTTAGAGTATTCCATTATAGTACCTTCATTGATCTTTACCCAAGTAGTCTCTACGTTTGAGTAAGGCCTTGACTGTTCTGTTACATAAGATTTCATAAGTCCCTCTTTCAGTTACCTACTTAGTATACCTTACTTTTGATCTTTGTAAAGGTTATTTTTGTATTTGTATTTCCACCATTGGTTTAAAGCTTTATAGGCCAAACTACCTTTTCGTACTAAAGACCCTCCGTTATAGCTTGTTTCAAGCAATTCTTGTAGACGTTTTATATCTACACAAACTGTGTCAGCATACCAACCGGCTGGCCAAGATACGTTTTCTCCCGTATCCCATTCTACTGAGGTTATTTCAATACATTTAATAGTATCTTGGGGGTGTGTTTTAATGTAACCTTCTAATAATATTACAATTTTTTTAGTGTCATGTATTGGTACTATATTATAAAACTTGTTTCTATATTTAAACCGTAAGTCACTGAGATCTAAAGGTTTCATTATAGTCCTTCATAATCTATGACTTCATCGTCTTTGTTTGATTTAAATTCAATCTTTGTCATTGGTTCATACCCTATTCCAATAAAATATGCCCCCTCTTGTTTTACCCCATGTTCAATTGCTAACCAAGTAGTAAATTCGTTTGCTGCAAATTTAACATTTTTTACTTTATTTTGTAACTTAGATAATAGTTCCCCCACTGGGAATTTTAAACCTGGCCTTATTTTAATTAAAGGCATATCAATTTTTAAAAATTGAGAAAATTCGTAATCTAATGACAGGTCTTTTAAACTACTTAAAACTTCTCTATTATTTTTTGGGAAAGTAACTTCATCACCTTCTTTGTTTTTTAATTTATCCCATTGCTGGATACAGTAGTTTAAAAATTTATTAGGGGTGGAATTTAACATGTCTATAAATCTGTCTTGGGCTATGATCCCATCTGAAGTAATATTTGCTTTAGCTATTTCATGATACCTTAACCTTCGTAACTCGCTTAGTTCTCCAGATACTTTAGGTTTGTTATTAGAATCCGATATAAAAAGCCCAAGTATTCTACCATTATAGGCCGCAGTACCTTTACCTTCAAGAGATACAACCGATCCTCCAGTTATCTTTTTGATCTTTTTATCTTTAAACAGTCTTGGGTCATTGTTTTCCCATATGGCAATTATAGGGTATCCATACATTGATAAGTTAGAGAATTGATTGTCATCTTTATATTCTCCTATGGAGCCTAGCAATCTTCCTAACATTTTAATAAACGATGTTTTACTGTCTTGTCCTGCTCCGTATAGATAAATTAAATAAGGGAAATGCTTACCTTGTACATAACCGCCAATTATAGCGCACAGGTATTCATGGTCTGTTATCCTTAATAGAACCTCTTTAAGGTATGGGTTTAGATCCTCAAATGTGACGTTTTCATAGTAAAACGGTATAGTATTTAACGCTGGCACTTTCGAAGTTTCAATAACCGCCGGGTGTAAATCGCCCCTAATCGAAACTATTTTTAATAAATCTTTGTTATGTACACGACTTTTTATTTCATGGCATATCATCTCATCCTCAGGCCATCTTGCTCCCAACTTTTTGGGTACTACTTTTTTATACGCTTGTATTAGTTTTTCGGTTAGGTCTTCCATTAATCTACCAGAATTAAATTTATAAAATACGGAACCAGTAAATTCACTGGCTGTGCAAACTATTTGAAGATTTGTACCTACTTTGCAGAAAATCATAGCGTTTTTTGTTTCTGTATTTGTAACTAATACATAAGGGTCAAACGCCCCAGAATCTTTAGCTATTTGCAAATAGTCTATATCGTTCACTTTTTGCTCTTTGTTTGTTTTAGCTATTTCTTTATCTTTTAAATATTCTATACATTTGTCTTTAATTATTTTAAAATCATCAACATCAATACCATTGTCGATTAATCGTCTATACCATACTGACTTGTCTACCTCATTCCCTCTAATTTGACCGGTGTCAAATACAACTTTATCAGTAGATAAATCATATTTTAGACCCTTGGTTATTTTATCCATGTCTACGTAAGTATTCATTTTTGGTTACCTGTTTGAAAGTGTTTAGTTTCTTCAGCAATAATAGCTTTTACTATCTCTTCTGTTTTTAAATAAGTGTAGGAATCCCAATCTAGCTCATCCCCTATAGCTACTGCAAATCTTTTCTCAATAAAGTTAATAACCTTGTCTATAGGTGCTACAGTATTCCTTAATTTACCGGTATTGTAAAAGAATTGCTTACTTCTTACGTCATATCTAAAACGTTTAAATATCTCTAACAATCTAACCTTGGGGGCATGTTTTTTGATGTCTATAACAACCTTATCTGCGATTTCTCTTACCTGTTTTTTGTTATTTCTATCAATAGGTGCTTCGTCTTTATATATCATAGTTATTTGGTGCTCTAATGTCCCAAAAGTTGAAGGCGTATAGTTATTATGACTAATTACAACTAGTGGTTTACCTTGGGATTTTAATAAAAATACGTTTAATAGTACATCCAATTCTTCATTATAGCACCAATTCATTGCGGCTATAAAATCAACTGAAACACATTCTATTACTTCTTCTATTGTTTTACTTTTATGAAAATAAGGAATACACCTATAAGTGTACTTAAATCCATAATAATTTTCTGCCATAATCTTCTCCTTAACATAAAACGGTCAGGGCATATTGTTATTAACAGATCGAAGACCCTTTGTCAAGTATATTTTTTACTCTTTTTACCTTTTTTACCTTTTTTAAAAAAAAATCCCTTTAGCCTATATTCTCTTATTTATTATTTATAAATAAATAAGAATATATGGAGCAATAGGAAAAAAAAATATTTGAAACTACCAAAAAGTGTATAAAGTTTAGACAGTTGAAAAAGATGTTGTTGAGCCCGTAAGACGAAAAAAATCGCGATTCAACAGGGTCTCACATCTCGAATCGTGTTCTAGATTTATCAAGGATAAGTTGAATCCCATTGTGTCCGTTTCAGTCATTTATGAGAAGTGCATTTTTCAAGTCCGCATTTCCCAAGCATAACTTTTATCGTGTTTTGCTATTTACTGCGTTTTGGATATCTAATTAGGTTTGGTATCTTGACTTTGATGTTTGTGAGATTGTTCATGAGGTTTTTAGCTGCCCGTGCTTTGGCTATTAGAACTGACCTAAACGCGCTTAGCTCTTTAAGGTCTTTATACCTTCTGAAGTCGTATTCGCCAGTGTAAGGATTGATTATGATTGTGTCGAGCGTATACAAATCTATTGCTACTTCAAGAATTATGTATTGCTTGCGTGTTACCATCTCAAAGTCATAATACAACACAAAGTCTTCTATTCTTGTTTTCTTTGTTCCAGTTTTACTTTTAGTAATTAAGTCAATCATATTAGTTAGTTTCATAATGTCTTACCTTTCAGAAGTTTTTGACCTATCAATATTATCGTTGGCTTAACTTTTTGTCAATTGAAATATCTAACTCACTGTATTACATATATAGAGAAGTATATAAGTAGGTAACTCCACAAAGATAGCTTTAGGTAGACTGAAAAGGTATCATTCTTTTGTTTGTTCTCCACAATGCAACCCCTTGGTTACCTGGCCAATTTTAGATAACTGTACAATGTTTATACATTTTAAGCTTGTTACCTTAGTGGTATTTATGTTAAGGATATTGCGATGTTAGAGAGCAGATTTTATTCTAGTGTTATTGCGGGCTTAGCTGTTTGTGGGGTGCTAAGTTGCTGAAACGCTTGAGGGAAAGAGCGTATCCCGGGGAGGGGGGTATGGTTGTAAATGTGTTTACAGCCATTTTGTGGCTAGACTGTAAATATAGATTGGGGTAAACTAGTTGACAAATCTTTTAAGGTGTGCTACGTTGCAAAGTTATTGCATATTAAGGAGATATTATGGCCAAAATAACACAAAAACTAGTAAAAGAATTGTTTTATTATGACCCTATAAAAGGTCAACTAATATGGAAAATTGATAGAGGGAGTAATAAAACTTTTGGATTACCTGCCGGCTGTTTACAAAATAAAGGCTATTTGGTTACAAAAATAAACAAAGTTTCTTATTTAAATCATAGACTTATATGGTTATATCATTACGGGGAATTACCTAAAATGTTAGACCATATTAATGGGGTACGCCTAGATAATAGGTTAGAAAACTTAAGAAAAAGTGACTATAAGTTAAACAGTTTAAACCGAAAAGGTCATAGAGAAAATACATTTAAATATTTTTATTGTTACAAACTAGGTAATAGGTATTACGCATATTATAGGGAAAACAGCGAACATAAGTATTTGGGAGGCTTTAATACGGAAGAAGAGGCTAGGATTGCGTATAATAATCGATAACTCATTTTTGAAATCGGACTTCTCTTTACTTTGCGAGGTTTTTTATCATCTGAGGGTAGTTACTCTTTGACTTTTGCCGCCGAAGATGATATGGTGGTTGATGTATTATCTACTCGTTAGGTAAGCCAAAAATAACACAATCGAAACTGCGGGTTAGGGTTATGAAAAAGAAAAATATTAAAGATTCAGTCGATATGATCTTTGAGACAGGTCTAGATACAAACTCTAGGTCAATCATTCTACAAGGTTCCGTCGACGAGGAGATGTTACATTCGCTTGAGTGCTCCATGAGGGTACTTGAGAATTTGAGCAATGACCCAATCCATATAAGACTTTCAACCGGTGGTGGGGACGTCTATCAAGGTATTGCTATTATTGACAGAATAGAGCAAAGCCCCTGCGAAGTTCATATCCATGCTTGCGGTGAAGTTATGAGCATGGGTATTTTGATATTGGCCTCTGGAGATGTAAGAACCTCTAACTCCTTAACTACTTTCATGTGGCATGAGGAGTCGGGAGAAGTTGAAGGCCGTTTGAGCCAGTCAAAAAGTTATATAAAGTTTTCGGACAAACTTGACGACCGCTTGTGTCGGTGGATGGGTACTAGAACCAAGAAACCATACAAGTTTTGGAAAGACCTTGGAAAAGGGTCGGACTACTATTTTTTTAAAGAAGAGGCTTTGGAAATTGGCCTTTTAACTGCGGAGTAAAACCATGGGACGTTTAATTATTGTTATTTTCATTGCTATCATTACAGGGCTATACGTCCAATGTGCGGCACCAGCTCAACTCAATGGCTTCGTCCATAAAGGGTCTGTAGACTCGGCAATCAAGCAACTTAACACAGAAAAGAAACTCGGAAAAAAGCGTGTCCTCTATATCAGCTCAGGTGGCGGTGAAGTTGGAGCAGGTTTAGAACTCTATGCCTATATCTTAGACCCAAAGAACCGTGACATCACCTGTGTAGCCATTGAAGCGCAAAGTATGGCCTTTTTTATCCTTCAAGCGTGCACTGTTCGTTTAGCTACACCTAATGCTGTACTTATGACCCATAACATTCGGGCAAACTTCGAAGGCGCTCAGCTCAAGGACTTGAAACAATTAGTAAAAGAGATTGACGAAATTGAGGCTATCATATATCCTTTTATAGCAAAACGCATGGGTCTTAAAACAAGAGAAGACCTTGAAAGTCTCCATCGCTTAGCTAAAGGTAACTATGTTATTGACCCAGTCAATGCAAAGAACCTTGGCATAATTGACGGCGTCGTAGAACTCGATTTTAAGCTCGTCCAATAGTCGGGTAAGGTAAACATACTACCCGCAAATTAAAAACGCGCTACGGGCAAATAAACCCCCTTCTAGAGGTATTTTAAATGACAGAGAATGTAAGACACATGAGGCTTACAAATAGCCATCTAGAAGAGGCTTTAAAAAAGCGTGAAGAGTTCCTAAAAGCTCACCCCGAATTGCAAGAATTTCAAGAAGAGATCGAAGGCTCGTTAGCAGATGCCGGTAAAAAACTACATAATAGAGAGGCGGCATTACGTCGCATCTTTCGTTCTTTAGCTATTGAATTGCAGATAGAGTGTTTAAATGCCCAAGATGATTGCCAAAAAATCCTTGAGGCTCTATCAAAATGCAAATAGTAGGACACAGCAATAATCAAATACATATCCAATACGTTGTAGATATTGAATTTATTTACCAAATATCTATAGTACCTGTAAATGATCGATATTATTTTATAGTCGATAGCTTTATACCCGAATACGCAAAAGTCGTTAAAACAGCAAATGGCTGGATGATGACACACTTTGCTGAAAGCTTAGCTGATGTTATTAATGAAACTGTAGAACACGAATTATCCTACCCATATACTTTGACCGAGATAGGTTCCTTTTACGAAGATAATTACGAACTTATGCTCGAAATGTTAAAAAGCGCTTGACTTTATGTAACCTTTCTGTATAGTGCGCCGTAAGCAAGACGTTTTATGAGAAAGGACGCAAGCTTATGGACAACTGTCAAACGAAACTACATACATGCTATAGAGACCATATAGTGCCATGTGAGAAACTTCGTTCTGAAATCTTGGCTTTAGTAGGCCGAGGTATTCCGTTTATCCGTGCTTGTGAAATCTATTTAGTAGACCCAATGACTTTTGCTCAATGGCAACAGTTAGCATCTGAAGGTCACCAAGAACTTGTTGAATGGTCTCAAGAAATTATGCAAGCAGAAACAAGTTTTGAGATAGAACTTATTAACACATCTATGAAAAATTCAAGTGCAGCAACTCGTTTATTGGAAAATAGGTTCCCAAGTCGTTGGAAATCTTATAATCCTGATGAAATAGAGCGTATGTCACCAGAAGAACTACAAAAATTCATTAAAGAAGGCGAAAAGATCCTTCAACTTGAGGGTAAAAAATCATGAAAATAGAAATTCTTGACGCCACAGAAGAGCATATCGGGTTTATAACCAAATATTCAGTAGATTATATAAGTGATGGGTTGTTGTTTGACCTTACTCCAGAGAAAAGAGCATTGTTACGCAGCAAAATGATTCAAAAAATCAAGTATTGCAACAAAAAAATAGCCGTAAACGCTGATAACCCCAAAGAATTTTTAGGTTTTATAGTGTACGAAGACAATGTAATGCCATTAGTGCACATTTTATACGTTAAAAAGAAATTTCAAAACGCAAAAATAGGTACTACTTTATTGGCAGAGGCTGTTCGTAACAATGAACCAATAATTGTAGTACCTTTTAAGAGCCCAAGTTTTCACGGATTCTTAAAAAAGCTTAATATCAAGCCATTAGTCAGGTTTTACGAATTTTTAAGGTCGTAAAAAATGGCTCTTATTAATAATTATGGTAAAATAAACAAACATATAAAAGAAAAAAAGCAAACTGAGAAAGACCGCAACCGTTATGATACCGCGGTTGAGTCTACTGTCGATAAATTTCACTCAATATCTGAAGAATTGCGCGATTCTATGTTCCCAGCACAGAGAAAATTTTGGGCTGAGTCAAAAGCACGTTTTTCTAGCGCATTATGTACTCGTCGTGCCGGTAAAACTGAGGGAGCCCTTCGTGAACAACTTGCAACGGCTCTTTCAGTACCTAATGCGAACATATTATACGGTACATTGACCAAAGATAAAGCTCGTGCCCTTATTTGGGTGCCGTTAAACCGTCTTGTCTCTAAAATGGGGCTTAAAAGAGCGGAACGTGGTAATATTATTGAAGAAGACGGTGACTATAAGACAGATGATACTCGTCTGATAATGTATTTTAAGAACGGCTCAGTTATTAAGCTTACAGGGTTCGACTCGAGCGAAAAAGAAATAGATAAAGTACTTGGTGAGCCTTATGACTTGGTTATTCTTGATGAGGTTCAATCATTCAAAGGAAATGTCGGTGACCTCGTCTATAAGAGACTACACATTACGGTTGCAGAACGTCGTGGGCGCATCAAAATGATAGGTACTCCCGGTGACGTACGTATGGGCTTCTTCTACGATGTAAACTGTACTGATAAAAAACAAAAACTTGAGTGGGAACTCCATAAGTGGTCATGGAAAGACAACGTAGGCGTGTCAAATCACATGACTACAAAAGGTATGAAAATGCATGAGATCTTCCAAGAGGAGTTAGACGAAACAATTAAGATAAACCCTGATTACGTTAAGACTCCAGAGTACCACCAAGAGTGGCTCGGGGAATATTTTGTAGATATTGACAATCTTGTGTATAAGTTTGACCCATACCTTAATACTTATGAAGATGAACCATTAATAACTGAGGCAATCCTTGGAGTTGACCTAGGTTGGAATGACGAAAGCGCATTCGTTGTATTTGGTTGGGGTGAGAAGAGTCCTAACCTATATGAGTTATACACTTATAAAGAATCAAAGATGGACTTAGACCAAGTAGCCCTTAAGGTTATTGAGTTAAGAGCCAAGTATCCAATATTTAAAACAGTTGTAGACTCACAAAACGCTCAAGGTATTCAAACTATTGAATCTCGTTATCAACTAGGGCTTGAGTCAGCAGATAAAGCCGGTAAGTTTGAACACATACGCCTTATGAATACAGACTTACGCCGTGGTCGCCTTAAATTTAAAGAAGGTTCAGACTGGATAATTGAGGCAAGTAAACTTAAAAAGAAAACTAGCGCTAAAGAAGGCGAAAACGGAAAAGTTATAGAGGATCCACGTGCTGCAAACCATGCATGTGACGCAGCCCTCTATTGTTATCTTGAATGTCGCCAATATTGGTATGTTGATAAACAAGAAACGTTAGATGAACGCTCAAAAGATAGAAAATTAATTGAAGCAGAAATTAAAAAACGTATTGAACAGGCAATGAAGACAGGAAATGGAGATAAATCTGAAGGTTACGTCTCTGTTAGAAAACCTAGCCACTATGACTGGTAGAATTAACGCTTTACAAACAAACGTAGCTGTGCTAACAGTTATTGTCCTATTTTAAGGAGACCGAAATGGTTGCACCAACTTTTTCCCCTTGGCACAAATGCAAAGAAAGAGACGAACGTCACATTGCATTATTGAATACATTAAAAAAGATATCAGAAGAAGATGGAGACAGACTCCAAGAACACCTAAGCTACTTAAAAGTGTACGCTGGTGAACCTCAAAGTTCTAATCTTGGCTTTTATAAACCAAAAACAGCTAAAAGTTCTCGTCGCAAACAAGCAGAGAACGAATACCGTGTAAATTACAACGTTGTTAAGTCTGTTATTGATACACTTGTTTCTAAAGCTTGTCTTAACCCACCAAAAGCTACTATAATTACTGAAGGTGGTTCTATCTCTGATCGTCTTGCGGCTACAAAGATGGATAAACTTGTTTACATGACAATGAAAAACGCAGGACTGTTTGCTGATTGGCCAGTTCTTGTTAAACATGCTCTTGTTCATGGTGACTGCGACGTTAAAGTGTATGCAGACTCTAAAGAAAAGAATGTTAAGTTCGAAAGAATCTTACCACCTGATGTTTACGTTAGCCGTCTTGACTCTATGTATGGTAAACCACTGAACTTATACCAAACAAGTTTTATTTCTAAAGACTACTTATTTAGCCAATACCCAGAATTTAAAAAAGTTTACGAAACTAGGTTCCAAAGCCCACATGCTCGTCTTCATAGCCAATTGTTAACTCACCATAAGATTGACAATACTGAAGATGTGGAAGAATTTGTTGAATTGTGCGAAGCTTGGCACTTAAGGATTGACGAAAAGACACCTGGTCGACATATGATCATATGCCAATATGGTGTTTTACTTGATGAGAAGTATGATGACTACGAATTTCCAGTTGCACGCTTAAGTTGGAACCGCCCACACGTTGGTTTCTATAGCACAGGTATCCCTGAGCAACTTGATTCTAAACAACGTCAAATAAATATCATCCTTAGCTTTATTACAGAGGCTGCATCTAAGGCTCGTTCGCCAAAGTTGCTCGCTAAAAAGCAAGGAAATGATGAGAAGTTACAAGAAGTTAGTATTCGCAATAACGAAATAGCAGAAGTTCTCTATTATTCTGGAGACGTACCTCCACAATGGTTGAGCTTCTCTGGATACCCAGCAACTGAGTTTGAGAGACTACAATGGTTGATTCGTTCTTGCTATGAAGAGGTAGGGTTGAACCAAATGAGTTCAACTGGGAAAAATATTCTCGGATCTGGCGCATCTAAAGTTGCCCTTCAAGAATTTACAAACATTGAAAGTGACCGCTTCCAAGAGTTTGGAAAAGCTTTGGACAATTTCATGGTTGACCTTTGCCATAAAACTATTGCGGCTTTAAAAGAGCTCAAAAAGTCTGGCGTAAAAGAGATCAAAGGCGAATATAAAGGTGTATTGCAATCTATAAAACTTAACGACATTGACTTTGACAAGGATTATGACTTCTCTATCATGACAAGCGCAATGTTGCCTATGAGTTCTGCGGCTCGTAAAGACTTTGCCGGAGATTTATACAACTCTGGCGTCATTGACCAAAATATGTACTTACAATTGTTACAAGTCCCAGACTTAGAGCAATTCAATAAACTTAAATTGGCACCACGTAACGCAATAGAGATGCAAATTGAAAGATTAATTGAAACTAAAGATTCTAGATACTTATTGGTTAATGAAAACAGTGACTTAGCTTATGGTTTAAACTATGTTACAAGTTTACTTTGCCAATATACGTTATCTGAAGATGAGCAAGACCAAGAAGCGGTCAACTTATTAGAAACATTTAAAATTAACATAACTACAAAATTACAAGAACTTGGAGTTGTACAACAGCAAATGCAACAACAGCTTGAGGCGGCCGCAATCGGTCAACCAGCTAGTGTTAGTCGCTCAGTACAAGGCTAATTAATAATCCTTTGAAAGGGGAACACTTTATGTCTACAGAAATTGCAACAGAAGTTGCTACCGCGGCTGTTGAAGCTGCTCAACCTACAACCGAGACTACTACTCCAGTAGCAGTTACTGAAGAGGCAAAAGCGCCAGAACTCAGTAATATGGAAAAACTGGAAAATGCAGTAGCCCCTATAATGGCAGAGAAGGCTCCAAACGAAGTCACAAAAACTGAGTTAGCCGAACTTGCTGAGCTTAAGGCAAAATTGGCTCAATATGAAGCCCGGGCTGCTGAATTAGAAAAATTAACTAAGTCTTTTGAAGAAGAAGTCAACATTTACCGCCCAAAGAAAGACTTATTGAGTGAACTTGACGGTCTTAACCCTAAAGCACTTAAAGCTCTTAAGCAAAAAGACTTTTGGGAAATCCTAGACGCGTCTGGATTAACTGAAGATATCATGTATGAAAAAATTGCTCAAGGTCGTCCAAAACTTTCTATGGAAGAACTCGTTGAAAAACGTTTCCGTGAAATGGAAGAGGCTACAAAACTTAAAGAGCAACAATCTATCCGTGAGCGCGAACTTGCGGCTGTAAACAATGCTAAAAAACAAGTTTCTAGCTGGCTTGATCTTACTGATGAGAAACAAATTGGTGAAGACCTTGTAGAAGCTCATGAAATTTTAAAGTTTGCTAAACAAGACGAAATTATCGACGTTGAACAAACTCTAATTGATATGGTTTCAAAATCTGGAATCACATATCCTGAAGCTGTAAAAACTTTGGCCAATGTTCTTGAAGAAAAAGCTTTACGTATGACTATGTTAAAAGCTCTTGACAAAAAGTTATCTACGCGCTATAAGCCAAGTGAAACTCCTGTTGCTAAGGCACAAGAGGTGACTTCAAATGAAAAAGAAGTAATCAAGACATTAGGCAGTAAAATTGAAGACGCACCAAAGGTAATCTTAGAGAACGAGTCTATCAACGGCAAAGAGTCATTTGATGAAATGATTGCAAAAGCCAAGAAAAACTTGTCTCGTATTCCAACAAAATTGCGTTAAACTGCCCATTAACTAACTATAAACTCGGGAAAGTGAGCGCGGAATAGAGACCCACACTCACTTTCTTTTTTATTTAAAGGAGCCAATCATGGCTGTTACTACTGGTCAAGGACTTTTAAGCAATAATGCTGAAGTCGTAAAAAACCTAAAATCGATATACGAATCTTCTCAAGAGATTATGTTCAAAAACCGTCCCCTTTTGGCAATGATCCCAAAAGTTGACGACCTCGCTGGAGCTGACTCTAGCTGGTTAGCAATCATCGGATCTGCTGGTGGAGTTGCCGCTGATATGGCTACTGCTCAAGCTCTTTCCGCTGGTACTTCTACTCGCGTTAAGTGGAAACTTGACATAAACACTGCTGGTTTAGGCGGAGTTGTTGAAATTCACGACCAATTCTTAATCAACGAAAAAACTATGCGCCTTGCAGCTCAAGGTAACGTTGGCGTATTTGTTGACGAATACGCTACTAGCCTCCGTTCTATGAAAGAACGCGTAGGTAAAAGATTGAATTTCCGTTTGTTCCGCAAGGCTAACGGTTCTATCTGTACTGTTACTTATTCTGCAAACGCGGCAACTGTTACTTTGAATACTATTTCTGCACACACAATTCTTGAAATTGGTGACTGCGTTGTATTTGCGGCTGACTCTACTGGAGCACCTGGAACTCTTAGAGCATCCGGAACTGCTGTTTACGTCGCATCTATCAACAGAACAACTGGTGTAGTAGGATTTGCTCTTACTCGCGGTGGATCTGCTGTTGCCGACCTCGACAATACAATCACTTCTTTAACAACTGGTGACCATATATTGTTCAAAGGCGACAAAGACGCTTGTATCGCCGGAATCCAAGACTGGATCGCTGGATCTTCTGTTTCCGCTACTTCTTTCTTCAACGTAGACCGTACTGTTGATACTGGAAAATTAGCTGGACACGTTGTAACTGGTTCTGCATCTATCCAAAACTCTTTGATTGAAGCTTCTGAGATTATGGACGTTTATAGCACTGGTGAGCATATGATATTCATGAACCCAACCGATGTTAAAACTCTTAAGAAAGATATCCAATCTAAAGTTGAATACGAAGAAATCACATCTATCAATGAATCTCGCGAACTCAGCCACAAATACTTCAAATTTGAAGGCGTTCCTGTATTTAGCGATATTGACGTTCCTGCTGGAAAAGCTTTCATCTTGAACATGAAGACTTGGAAAATCAGAACTCTTGGTTCTTTCAACGGCGCATTCGAAATCGACGGTGGAAACGGATTCTTGAGCGACGTAGACAGCGATGCTCGTACTGTTCGTTACATGGGGATCATGCAACTTGTTTGTACTGACCCAAGCCAAAATATCATAGTTAACTTACCATAATTGGTAGGTTAACTCCTTAAAGGAGAAAACAAATGGCTAGACGTGGATACCCTGTACAAGGTCACGAAGGACGTTTGAAAATATTAACTGGTTCTGCTACTCTCGGTTCTGCCGCTGTTGCAAGCTCAACATTTTCAAGTGAAAGTATTGGTACATTTGCACGCACTGGTGCTGGTGTTTACACTTTGACTCTTTCTGATTCTTACTCTAAAATAGTTTCTGCACATGTAAGCGTAATGGCTGCATCTGCCGCTGACTTAGTTCCTCAATTAGTTTCTTTCAGCTCTGGAGTTTTGACTTTCAGAACTTTGGCTGCCGCTGTTGAAACTGACGGAGCATCCGGTGTTGTTCTTTACGTTACTTTGGTAATGGAAGAGCTTTGCTAAAAAATATAAGTCCTTGACTTAAAGCAAGCCGAGTGGTATAGCAATATATCTCTCGGTTTTTTTATTGGAGAACCAAATGGCCAGAAATTTTACATGGGCTCAAATCCGTACCAAGATACGCCAAAGAACGAACAAAGAAAAATCACAATTTGTAACAGACACAGAAATAGATGGTTTGATGGAAGAAAGCCTCGCTAACCTTCACTCATTAATGGTGTTACAGAATGAAAATTATAAAATTAGCTCCACCACAATTAATACGGTTGCTGGAACTGCTGATTATGCACTACCCAATGATTTTTTCAAGTTGCGGGGTGTTGATGCTAACGATAGTACTTATGGAAGTTACCCACTCAAGCAGCTTAATTGGGAAGATCGTCACATTTCTGATACAATTTATCCAGGAAATACTCATTTAATAGGGTATACTTTTTATAATAACAATATCAGACTGTTACCTACACCACAAGACGTTAAAACTTTGACAGTTTATTATATCCCATGCGCGCCCGTATACGTTAGCGATGCTACCACTATTGATGGCGTTAACGGTTGGGAAACTTACGTTGTTTATGACGTAGCGGCTACTATTCTTATGAAAGAAGAGCGCGACCCATCTTCGATGTTGGCTAAAAAAGCTCAAGCACTTACAAATATCAAACAACAAATCTCTAACAGAGACTATGAAAACCCAATTACCGTAGCTGATACCAAATACTACGACGTTTGAGGCCTTAAATGAGTTACATCTCTCAAGAGTACACAGAAACTGAACGGGTATTGGCAGACCACTTACGTAAGTATGCAAACAACCCCCTAAATTCAGCTAGACTTTTAGAAAATATTAGTGTATCGTCGAGCGCAGATACTGTAGTTAACCATGGCCTTGATAGAGTGCCAGTAGGTTATATTATAGTTAAGAAAACTGCAGCGTGTGACGTATATCACACATCTTTGAGTACTTTGACCTTAGCGGTTAGGGGCTCAGCAACAGCCACAATCTCTTTATTGGTATTTTAAAAATGGTAACAGCTAATTTAAACTTAAAAACATCTACAGTCGGGGTTACTACAGATTCAGTAGCGGCTCAAAACGACCAAGACAACATACAGTTAATTGACTTACATGACCATACAAGCGGTAAAGGTGTAAAAGTCCCAACTGGCGGTTTAAACATTAACGCTGACTTGACTTTTAACTCAAATCAAGCAACTGACCTAGAAGCTGTTGAATTTACTAGTCAAACTGGTGCAATTTCTCAAGCAAATACAATTTACGTAAAAGACGGAGAGCTTTATTATATTGATGCAGCTCTTAACTCTATTCAATTGACACTTAACGGTGCATTGAACCTCAACACGGCTACATCTTCTCAAGTATTCCTTGATGGTGGTAACGCTCGTGGTGCAAACTTGCGTGCTGGTACAAACGACGCATACTCCATGATTTTGGAAACAAACAATACTGATAGGTTCCAAATCAACCAAGACGGTCTAGCAACATTTATTAATGACTTTGCCGCACAAAGAGGAGCTGCTGTCTCCTCTACAGGTACACTTAACGATGTATCTACTTCTGCTAAATCTTACTTCCAATTTACAGGCGCTGGTTCTGTAACAGTAACTGGTTTTGCAAACGGTGCTGATGGAAAAATAGTTATACTTACAAATAAAACTGGCGTGTCTTTGTTAATCAATAACGATGACGCTGGATCGGTTGCCGCTAACAGAATATTAACTGGAACAGGCGCACCTCTTACAATCCGTAACAATGCATCTACAATGATGGTTTACGATTCAGCAAATAGTCGTTGGAACGTTATTGGTGGCACTGGTTCAAGCTCTAGTGGTGGACTTTACACTGCAATTGACTTTGAAGATACAACAACTGGTGGAATCTCTACATTTGCTGATGGTGCTGTTTCTATACCTGTTGATGGTACTGGTGGATCACCTAACTCTACATTCGTAAACAGCTCAAGTTCACCTCTTCGTGGAACTTACTCTGGATTGTTCACAAAATCTGGTACAGCTAACCGTCAAGGTGAAGGATTCAGTTTACCTATCACTCTTGCAAGCGCTGATACTGCAAAAACTATCCAAGTTGCGTTTGACTGGTCTGCATCCTCTACAATGCCATCAAGTTCAATGGTATTCTACGTTTACGACGTAACAAACGCTGCAATAATCACTCCATCTGTTACAACTCTTCCAACTGGTGACGCTTCTCAATATACAGTTGCATTTAACGCTACAACTTCAACTAGTTACCGTTTAATCTGGATGATCTCCAGTACAACGACTACAGACTTTACAGTTAAAATAGACCAAATTCAAGTATCTCCAGTAGTTAGACCAATAGTTGCCGGAATAGGTGACTGGATTAACTACACCCCTACAGTATCTGCTGGATTTGGTACTGTTACAAATAACGTTGCTAAATATAGAAGAGTTGGAGACTCTATAGAAGTACAAGGGTCATTTACAGCTGGTACAACTGCCGCTTCCATTGGTTCAATATCTTTACCCACACCATATACATTAGATTCTACAAAATTAACTATAAATAATACTACTGCAGCTTCAGGAAATGTAGTAGGTACATATAACCCTAACGCATCAGTTGCTAATAATATTGGTAATATAGTAACAGCACCTAATACATCCACAACTTTAGTTTATTGCGGACAAAATTATTTAACAGCCGGTGATCACAATATAGCAGCATCTAGTGTAAGTGCGACTGTTTTAGGTACGGGGGCTATAATGTCTTATAGCTTTAAAGTACCAGTAGCTCAATTTTCTTCTAACATCACATTAGCTACAACTGCACCTGCTATTGAATACGCCTCTAACAGTTCTTCTACAGATGCTGATGATACATCAAGCTTTGTTGCAGGAGCTGGCGGATCAGCTGGTGTACTTAGAACAACTACATTAACAGCAGTACGTAAAAAACGTATACAGTTTGCACAACCAATACAGTCAACAGACAGAGTTCAAATTGAATTTTATGACCCTACTGTAGGATTGTGGACAAGTAACTTTGGCGTAAGATTAAATGGTGTAGATTATGTAACATTGTTAGCTGGATCATTTACAGCAACACCTACAAACAACTCTGCTGGTATGTCTTTAATTCAAGTATCTTCAACCCAGCTTGATGTTGTATTTAACCGCGTTGCAAGTATGGCTACGGCTAACGCTTCTGGTGTATTAACTGCTTATGACTGGTCTGATGCAGATTTTCCTGTAGGAATAAAATGGCGTGTTGCTAAGATTTCCTCTATAGGTGGTGCTGAATTAGCTCCAGCTACAGAAATTAGCCAAGGTACAGTTGCATACAGTCAATGGACAAGTTATACTCCTACATTTTCTGCAGGTTTTGGTATATGTACATCTTTTGGTAGCGCATCTGGTTCTCCAACAGGTAGATATCGTAGAGAAGGTGACTCCATGAGAGTTAAAATATCTGCAAGATCGGGCACACCAGCAGCTTCTATAGCTAGTTGTACTTTACCTTCTACATATACTATAGACCCTAGTAAATTAGTAGTTAACTCTACTACAGCTGCAGCTGGCGATTCAATTGGACATTATTTCAGAAATGCATCTGGTGCAAATGTTAGTGGTTATGTCATAGCAGCTTCATCAACCTCTACATCTTTAGTATATTTTGGCGCTCCTCAAGTTTTAGCAGTTAGCCATTTAACACCACAAAATGGTAACACAGTGATAGGTAATACGGAAGATTTTACACTAGAGTTTCTAATACCAATAAGCGGATGGGCTTAATCATGACAATTAAAATTGGACACATAATTGATTCTGAAACTAAAGGTTCTATCTATCTTGAATCTTTCAAAGGTGAAGTACTTAAAAATGAGGTAACTTTACCAGCTAGTTTTGAATGCGCTGTTATGGAATTTGACGGTGATAGAGCAATAGCACATGTTGAAACTATAACACTTGAACTTTTGCCTGAAGAAATAGCAGAACGTTCAATAAGAGAAGCGTTAGAACTTAAAAGAGCTCCAATCGCTACTGAAGAAAACACTATACCTGAATAAGGGGTGCTAAATGGCACTGAAGACTGAAAACATACCTTTAATATTTAATCAAGGCCTTACAGCCAATACAGTTGACGAAGTTAAGCAATTTGCTCAAGTTCAGACTGTAGAAAATATGTATTTTAACCAACAAGGTATGTTTGAAAGTTGCCGCGGTTTTGAAAAACTCGAACCAGCTACTTCTCGCTCATTTAAATCAGTTCATAACTTCAAAGATAGTTTTGTAGCGCTCACAAATCAAAAATTGTATGGTTACAACTCTCTTGATAATTTTACTGAGATGGGTGACATAACTACATTTAAACTTAAGTCTGAAACCCTGTATCGTTCTGGCTCCAACACTTCATCTAACCCCGCTATTGCTAAACTTTCTACAACAGGTGTAGTTTGTATTGCATGG
>JACCDP010806310.1_pt1 | contig 36525 bp, 24 predicted proteins | sample 7445841 | NCBI WGS metagenome assembly JACCDP01 (sample SAMN15323441, study PRJNA562643) | freshwater metagenome | isolation source: river surface water | place: USA:Blue River Watershed | collected 2017-08-17 | reverse complement strand
ATCTTCATCGGGAGACATATTGGCTTGTGGATCCTGATATGTTTTGGAACCTCCAAATGTTTCTTCATTAACCGAAGAATCACCATAAACATATCCTCCCTTTTCGCTATCCCATCTTGGAGTTTCACCTCTTGCGATTGCTTCCAAATATTCAACAGGTTTTTTGGAATAAACATCTGTCCAACTCATCTCATCGTTCATCCATGTATTGGCTTGTTCCTTATCTTCATGAATTGGTGTCGGATCATCATACATAATGGATGAAACTGTGGTATATTCTTTGCCCTTAGGTGTCTTAGATCTCGCCAAATCGATGATCAAGTCCCTACCCGTAGTTGGGTCGGTAATGTCTCCTTTGTTTCTCCAGATTGGAATTATTTTGTCGAGGATACCTTCATTCTTATAATTGTGTTTGAACCTCCAAAACTTTGGTCCATCTTCAGGTCGATCTCTATCAATTACTTTAACAATATAAAACTTTCTTGACTTATATTGTTTTGCGAGTTCCTTATCGGATTCTTTTCCGGTTGACATAAGTTCTTCATAAACTTCATTCAATGGAGATCTTTCGTTATCATTTTTTCCTGGATCGTAAAATTTCTGCCATTGTCCTCCTACTTGAATTTCGTGATACCATGCTTCTTTAAATGGAGAAGAACCATCCCTTGTAGGTAGAATTCTAATTCTTCTTTGTCCTGATTTTTCCTTATCCGAAAGAATTAAAGCAAAATACTTTTTCATTCTTTCTTCTTGTGACATACTTGTTTGGGATCCCCCCATCTGACTTTTTTCATACTGTGCCAATACGGCGTCTAACGTGCTCATTACTTATTAATTTAAATTGTGATTATAATAACTAAATATAGTATTCAATTGGGTAATAGTCAAACAACTTGAGGTAACAATTTGTTACCTCAAGTGTTAAAATATAATATAAAAAAAATTATAAGATTATCTAAAAGAAGTTCTGTATTCTTCTTCAGAACCACCAGGAGTGAAAGAATTTCTGATATCTTTTGGGTTGATATCTTTTATGTCGTCGGTTGTAAGGACATAATCATTCTTTCCTGTTTTCTCCATTTCTATTTGTTTGTCGTCAAAGAAGTCAGACAATTTTTGATTAAATGGATATGAATCATAAGTTCTCAATTCCAATTTTTCTTCAGGAGTTTTTTCTCTATATTTTTCTATTTTGGCTTCCAAAGAATTCAACTTGTTTACAATCTGATCCATCTCAGCAAGTTTTGATTCCAAGTTTTGGATTTGTCCAAATAGATTATTAAAATATTCATCCTGCTTTGTCTCGATGTTCTTTTGTGAGTCCACCAAATCTGTGATTTCCAATTCTTCAGTTTCTCCACCCGTTTCTTCGGACGTACCTTCATCATCTATCTTTGTAACCTCATCATCCGTCTCAACATCAATTGGTTGTGGTTCCGCTTCTCCACCAGGTGGAGGTGGAACACCAGGTGCCGCAGGTGCTGGTGGTGCTGCAGGTCCTCCCGGAGGTGGGGCTAATGCGCCTAAATCGGGTTCAATTGGTGCGGGAGCTTCCTGCTCCATAATATACTTATTAATACTTTTGTATCTTTCTATTTCGCTTATAATTTTCTTGTCAATCATTGTCTTAACCATTTAATAATTGTTTTATTCCTCTTGGAGTTTCCACTCTAACTTTTCTACCAACAGTATTCATATGTCCCGCCCTTTCAATAAGTCCATCCCTATCTCTCACAACATAACAATCTCCAGTATCTAAATCACAAACCTGACGAGTTCCATCACCATTGTCTGTTTCGGAAAATCTTGTAGATTTACCCAAATACGCATCCAACTTTGATTTAATATCCATAACTTTTTTATTATAAATATATCAATTATACATAATATTCATCAAATTGTAAAAATCGGTCCCTCAATTCTTTGCGTTAATACTTGTCCACCATTTGGACTTGTATTTCCATACGGTTTGTAAGATGGTATAATAATTCTAAACGCACCCTTTTCATTCATTGTAATGACATAAGCATATCCTGTATTCTCATCAGATGTTATTGTGTAATTCGCAGGATTTCCATTTGATTTTATCACAATAGGTACGGAATTTGATTCAGGTTTATCTGGTTGTAAAACTGTAATATTTTTATTTTGATACTGTGATGAGTCAGGGACATTTAATTTATAAATATTATAATTACCTCTCTCATTCACCACATTATAATAAGATTTTCCATTACCAAATGGTGTTGATGTTTCGCCAGGGATACTATTAATAGTTATAGGCACCAATGGATATGTTGTACCACTTGTTGTTATCGGAACATTTGCAACACTTGGTGTGTTTGTTGAATACCCTAACTTGAATTGGAATGATTGTTGTACCGGCATGTTCTTACTATTTGGATCAACAGGAGGTTCCGCAGTTAGAATAAATAATATTGCAATATCCGTTTTTGTTTTATCAATCGGAATGTTGGGGAACTTGGTTTGTAATTCATTCAATACCTGTGTATCGTCAATCTTGAATTGAGTTCCTCCAACTGTGTATCCTGAAATTGTTGTTGTCGCATTGTTTGCAAGTACAGGTTTGGCAATATTATTAACATAAGTTGTCGTATAATATGTTGCCCTCATTTCAACCTCATTCTTTATTACCCAACCACTTATTTGTTGATTTATATTGACTGTAAGAGATTGAGTGTTCCTTGGATTAAGTTCAACTGAGGTTGAGGACATTGTTATAACACCAGTTTGTTGTGGTTGTGTATTTACCGCATTTTGTGGTGGAGGTGATGTACTATCAGTCATAGATGGATTTGCCGATTGTGGCATTGTATTCATAAGTGGATCATAATAGAAATATGTTGTACCTGAACTAGACCCATATTGCGTATCAACAAATATCGATGTCGGTATTTTTACATTTGTATTTATGAATGGTAAATTAAACCTTAATGTCTCGTCATTAAATATTGTTATATTTTGTTGCGTTATTTTAAGAGGTAATAATGTATTGACTTGAGGTGTTATCGTGATGCCTGTTACAGATTCCAAATTTCTACCGTTGACTTGTATTATCATACCTTCCAATCCTACTGATGGTGAGAATGATTCCAGTAATGGTGGTGGACAAGATTGTCCAGGTAATGGAGGAACCTGACTAGGTGTAGGTGTAACACCAGGTGTATTACCTTTGGCAGAATCTTCATTAATTCCTTTTATAATTTCATTTGCACCAATAAAACTAATTAAATTTAATTGAACTGCCGATTTTAATCCGTTTTCCAAATTTTTTTTAACTTCATCATATCTACTTACATTTTCATAATAATAGTCCTCTGTTATCCTACCGTTCTTAGGCCAATTACACACATAATATTGTAAAATACCTTGTGTTTGGATTCTATCCACATTCGGACGTATTCTATCTGCCATAAACTTGATAAAATTCGTTAAACTTGAAAAGTTAGCAATTGGGGTTGACTTACCATCTAAATTAACACAACTAAATGTTTTGTCAAAATAAACATCAGTTGGTGAAAAATTATCATCTAATGAAAGCGTTGCGTAGTTATTATTGAATGAACTAAACTTGCTCGTCTTAAAACTTCTTACATAAGAAATCAAGTAAATATATAATCTCAACCTTTCAAATTCCGAAATTTGAGTTTTTAACGAATCCACAAATTCTTGTTCTGTTATTTCAGTTGGGACTGATTCTCTAACAACATATGGTTGACTAACTTGTTCTGTATAATAAAGATTTGGTGTACAACTATTCTCAGTATCCTTTGTTGATTTTGAATTTTGTATCGTATCCGAAGCCTTTTCATTATTTGTAGTTGGTTCAACAGGTTCGGCGTCCTTCCTTGTCTTTACCAACTCTTGTAATCTAGTTAATAAATTTTGATTAATTTGTTGTAAGAAATTATCAATTGACGGCAAATCAAAAACACTTTGTCTAACTCCTGTAAACATCGTCTCAAATTGCCCAACTTGAATTGTATGTTGTACATTAGTTATATAATATGGTCCATTGAACATAGGGACATGCCTCAAATTGAAGTACATAGTGGGTTGTATCATTGCATTTCCAAAGGATGTCACTTCACATTTATAACTTCTTAATTTATAAAAATTATATAACCCTACGTTTTGTGTGGAGGTCAATCTACCAGATCCTTGATCCGCAATATATAATTGAGCGTTTATCGCCTCTGAGGTGGCAACACCCGCATCTTGTGAAACGCTGAAAGCCTTAAATACATTTTGATTTTTTATTCCAATATCAACATTAAAACCAACACATTTATTAGATAACGCCCAATCCGTTTTATTTGTTTGATCCTCAATCAAAGGATTTTTACCAACCTTAAACATTTCCAATCCGTCATCATTAAACTTAAAATTACCCTTAGGTAGATCCAAATATTCGGATGGTTTACCCACAAAAAAACAAACCATTTTTGGTGAAGATTTCCGATAATCCACATTTAGGTAAGTACCCCACATATTATTAGCAAAATCCAAAGAACCTTCGGTTCTTGGAATTGTTGTTCCGTTTACTTCCTGAACATTATAGAAATTTACATATGCGGGAAGATTCATAACTGTGAAGTTATTTTGTATTAAAATTCCAAAAATGAATGTTTGAACACTCATTGCCTCATTGAGTGCCTTTTCGGATAATACATATTTTAGATCAAAAATATTAAGTAATATTTTGTCTCCTATATTTCTTGACGCTCTGTCCAAAAACAAGAAGTCCTCGAATAAAGTTCGTTCAGAAAAATCACCACCAGCAATCCATTTATCATTTAACGCCTTAAACATTTCATAATTCTCTATTTTACTCTGTTGACTGTCAAATATAGAATTTATTGTTCTTTCAGGTAATTCAGATTGTTGTGGTAATATTGCTCTAATTCTTGTTAGAGTTAGATTTAAGAAATTGTTTTGTAACTCTTCGGTTTGATTGAGATAGTTTGTTAGTTGTTGTTTGAACCCATTTGCATTTGTTGCCGGTTGTCTTAATTTTTCCGTCGCATACATCTTAATTAATGGGGACAACAATTCAACGTTTTCCTTTGTAAATTCAATGTTGTTATCAATGAAGAAGTCAGTGAAATATGAACCATTATCTGAATATCTCACATTGTCTATTGTCGAGAACCCTACCTCCGTTTCTAACGCTTTCCACGCTTCAGGGAATAAAGTTTTTGATACCGCCAAAGGTACTACCCCCGAACTTGACGGTAATGAGTTAACAACATAAGGGTTAAACTTTATTGGACTTGTTACATATTGTGTTGTCGAATTATATGATCTGTATGAATCGAATATTCTTCGTTCATATTTAGATGGATTTCCATTTCGGATAATCACATCGTATTGCATAAATCCTTTTATATTATTCGAGAAATTAATCATTTGGGAATTAATCAAATTCTTGAAATAATCATCTTCCGTTTGATTTGTTTTTCTTGGGACAGACATCAAATTCTTGAATAAGATTTGGAAATTCTTATAAACATAATTTGTATCCACATTGGATTGATTGAATTCACTAATTGGAGTTGTAAGTGATATGTTAAATCCTGGTTTTGAGAAATCCAAAAATTCTTTCTCAAATAAATCAAGTTGTGATTTATCAAACACCGCAAAGATTTCATCCATCTTTGAATATCCATCATAACTTAATATTGAGAATGGTGGTTGGACATCATCAGAATTAAATCTATTCAAATATGAATTGAATAAAGGTTTTTGAGATTGTGAGTTATCAAAATATCCGTAGTTTGATGCCGCCCATAAAGTTCTAACCGACCCATTATATATGTTTGGATTGTTTAATAAATTTGTGGTCGCATTAACTGTCGATTGTTTGTTTCCAACACATTCAACATATCCCTGATTAACATTTGTACCAAATGATGGGACAATATAATATCCAGTATTCGCGGTGTTATCCACCGGATCACATTCAATCTCATCCCCCAACAATTGAATTTGAGGTATTACAACACTCCAAGTTTTTTGGTTGAATATTTTACCATTTAGATTTACGGAATTGATATTTGAATCCCCAAAGTTATATATCTTCACTCCTTGATTTACACTCTGTTGAATTTCCTCACTTGTATATCCCGTATAATAAATGTATCCATTATAAAAATAATTAAAATCATTTATAAGTTTGGGGTAAAACCCAACTTGCATGTCAGCAGTCGTTGGAGTTTCAGATTGTAGAGTTATTGATATGTTTGTTTTCTCGTAGTTGAAAGAATATGTTTGACTTTCACTATTCAATAGTGGGGAATAATTTTCAAGATAATCGAAATTCGTCCATATGGGATCCAATATATCAACATTCGATTCAACATATTTTTTATATCGATACCATACGGAACCCAATTTAAGAACCCAAGCGTATGGTACTTTATGTATCGCACCAAATTTATTAAATACCGAAGCAATATAGTCCAAATCCGTTGTTGCGTTATTCTGAAAACTCTTATATTTTTCTTTCAGAGTTGCAATCGGCAAAGAATTTATGAATAAGTATGCCGCCTCAATATATGGATATGGGTCACCATTTTTTTGTGAGTTAACCCCCTTCTGTATGGCGTTTATAAAATATGGTGTATTAAGTATTGATGTTGTTTTTATAACATTCAAAGAATCCGTAGATGATGTAAAAGTACAATATCCTTCGGTAGGTATAAAATTTTGTGAATTACTTATAACCGCCCTATTCAAATAAAATGTGGACATCGTCCCATTTGTAGGTGTCGGATTTGTTGTTGTCTGCAAATAAGAGAAATTGGTTACGGGTCTATTGATATTGTACTTGAATATGTCCCCATCAAAGTTTGAGATCATATTTACCGAAGACGCAACAAACAAACTATTGTTTGTATTATAAACCAAATTACCCTGATTCTTATTTGATCCTGCCATATTGAATTGAACCCAAGTAGGATCAGAAAAAGGTAATGTGTCCACAATTGTCGGTTCATTATACGTACCCTTAACCAAAGTTTGTAATGGAGTTTGGTTTGGCTTATTTAATGAATTTTTCCCAAGTTCATCGACACTCAATATACTAAACGGACTTTCAGTGACTCCTTTAATATATCCGGTCACAAAAAAGTCCCTAATATAATCTTGATAGGATTTACCTGTACCATCATTTGAGAAGTTTTTTAATGCATCATTTTCATAATTGGTAGCATTAAAATTATAATTTTTTAATTTATATGTTAAATATGGAGAACTAAGCCCCAAAGAGTTCTTCATATTTTCCGCTTCGGTTGTCGAGTTTAACTCAACAATCTGGTCAATCAAATTATTATTTACTCTAATCAACCCAGAATAATGTGAAGTCAAAAATTGTCTTTCCCAAATTTCATAGAAGAACCTAACCTCGTTTTTGTTTGTATATGATATCCCAAGTTGGGGATATTCAATCGCATTCAAATTCATTTGGTTCGTATCCCTTTGGTTTTCCAAAGGTGGTGGAGCAACCGGAGGGTTAAACTTTTGGGTTAATCCTCGCATATATTCTTCAACAAATTCAACCTCAGGCCATTTATCAAACAAATAACCTTTGGTTAGATTTACAACCGAAGGATCTCCGATATATGTGATCTCAAATCTGTTTTTATTGGAATCACTATTTTCAACAAAAAATTGTGGCCAAGGATAAACTGGAGTTTGCCCATCCAACAAATTTTGATTCACAGTTGGGAAGAAACTTGAATAAGGATTTACTTGAACTAAGTTAACAGCATCAGAACTTTGAGCTGAAGATGGGTTATTTAATATTGCATTTTTTCTTATTGGGTCATATTTAACATTCCATGCGTTACTATGGACTTCATCCATCAATCTTATAAAACCTTCAGCCGAAGCCATAATAATTCCAACAAGATTTCTAACGGTAGGTTTAAATCCAATACCAATACTCTTATCTTCCAATCTTTTAGCCAAATCGGCAGATATACTGGACTCAAATTCTGATAAAAGTTTATTAGCCTCAGCCTCTATTCTTGTAATCTCTTTATCAAATCTATCCGTACTTTCAAATATGAAAAAATCTATTTTTATTGGCTCAATCTTATCCTTAGATGTAAAAAATTCTGTTGGGATTATCAGGTTAATATAATTTGTTTGGAATTGAACAACCTCAGCCTCAGATGGACTGATCACCCTAGAATATCTAGAATAAGTTTGAACCCAGTCTATTTGATCTTTATTGACATCTATTTTAATAGATTGTTCAGATATGTTAGGGGTTAATCGTTTCCCTAATGTAGGATTACCTAACAAGATATTATTGTTTGTTGTTATGATTGTTTTTAATTCAGAGATTGCACTTTGTCGTTGTCCGTAATTTAAATTTTTCTTGAAAATGTAAACAAAGTCACCATTTGTTAATATAAAAGGTGTTGGATCTAAGTATTTATTAAACCAAGACGACGGAACACTACCTCTAACTTTTTCGTAATAATTTTTGAGATTTGTTTTGTATGTTCGTATATCAGTTAAAGGAATTAAATTCGCTTTGGGATAAGAATCTATTATTTGATTCTCGAAATTTTCCAAACTGTTCATTAATTGAACTAACGTAATTTCAGGCAAGTCCGGAGCCACAAGCCCTTTTGATTTGTATTCACTAAAAACCTCTTTTATTTTTTCATAACCTCTTTCAGATGTTATTTGTGTGGATATGTTATTCTGTGAATTAGACGCCTGTCCCGCAATAACATTAGCCGCAGATGCGTTTGATCTTGATGTAGTATTTGTGTTTTGTAGTTGTTGAGGATTTGATGTTATATTATAAGTTTGACTATACATATGTGGAGTCGCTAACAAATGACCCATCGAAATCTCATTCAGTATGTTAAACTTATATCCTTTGAAATCTAATGATACTTGATAATTACCGCTGAATGTGTTAAATCTTGCATTAAATTTTTCTAAATTGAGTTGGTATCTAACCGCCTGACCATAATATCCTTTAATAGTCAAATAAAATTGAGGATAGGGTAAGTTAAAAAATGCCGCATATGGAGAATTATTCCCTAATTGAAATAATGCCTTCCCTTGAACATCCTCCATTTCAATTCTAACACTTGGTATAAACGATGAACTTGTTGATATATTTACCTGAGTAATACCCAATAATCCATTATCAACAACATTGTTTTGATCTTGTATTGAATTTTTTACTGTTTGATATGATTTACCATTTACACTGATATTATCAAGTATCTGTTTTGATTGATTCTGTCCATTTAAATTTACAGTATTTTCCCCTGTCAATTCATCATAGTATGATGACTTTAAAAAAGTATCATCATTTGGTTTTAGGAAATTAATTTTAGCAATACTAATTGTTTGAATTTGAGGTTGAGCACCTCCAACCGCGAGTTTAGTTCTTGGTAAAATGTCCGCTTCTAAATTGACATACATTACCAAGCTTTCGTGATCGACTAATCTTTCCTTTACCTTATTATATTTGTCGATTGTTTTGTTGGGATCAACTAATATGATATTATTGTAGTCAAATTCAACTAAAACATCCCCACTAGCGTCCGCCTGTACATTACCTGCCATAATAATAGAAATGATTATCTAAAGCTGATTTATAGTCCTGTAAAGAAGGTATCAAAGGGAAAGGTACAATTAAAATCGCTCCGTCATATATATTATTTTCTAAACCACCAAATTGTGGATTTGCTTGTAATATCAACCAACCGAATACAGGAGAATCATAAAATTCTTGAGAAACTTTATCTAACCTACTTCTACCTACTTTGTATATGTATGTTCTATCCGTAACTTTTTGTGGAAGTTTAACATAAGGAACAACAGTTTGTTCACCATTGATTAAAAAATCACTATATCTATTATAATACGGAAACACAATTATTTTTTTTAATTTAATTTAACTTTACTAACAAGTTCGTCATTCCAAGTATTGAGATTTTTCTTATAATTATTATTTAACCCAAGACCTTTGATTAAAGTTTCCTGAGTTGTTTTATTAACTTCATTACCAACAGTTTCTGTAGTATAAGTAAATATTCTTTCTTTCTTATCAAATGGTGTGTAATTCACAAAGTTTTTAAGTACATTTTTTTCCATATGTTCAATAAATTCTTTTGTGATATTATTTTCTTCAATAAAAATTGGATTAGCACATTGCTTCCAATAAAAATCAAAAACCTCTGATATATTTTCTCTATTTTGTTTACCCAACAAATTAGGATTGTTTATTACATTACCTAGTAACGCATCCTTAAATGTTTGGTATTTTTTTTCGTCCATAATGTCATCAGATACAAACATATAAGTTCTTCTAAATGAGAAATCATTTTCAAAAGTTAATGTTAAATTATTCGAAATATATTTTGACTTATTAGTGAAAGGTATAAAAACTTGCTCCGTAGTCAATGCATCCCCTTCTTGTAGTCCATTATCACTCACACTATTTAATAATTTACCTGAATAATCTGTTTTTGTTCCTGTATATTTAAATGTATTCGCCTTGACACTTTCATCATAATAGATGATTAAATCATTTTTTATAATCCTAATATCTTCGATTAATTCTTCTAAAGTGTTTGTCACATTTTTGGACGACGGATTTATTCCAGTTGTACCACTAATATTGAATATAACTACATTACCTTTTTTTTCTTGAAAACCGTCCGTACCTAAATTACTTTCACCATTAAACGGAATAGTATTTACCTGTCCCAAAATATGTAAATAAGTTTGTTCTTGATTGACAACATCTTGTATTATTTTGGTAATAGCATTTTGGAAAGTTTGTGTTTTATTGGAGATGAATCTCTTATAATTTTGTTTGATTTGTCTAATCAACTTTGGATTAAAATTTCTATCGGGTAATGATATAAACTTAATAAAAGTTTCAATATCATTTTCTATATCATCCATCAAATTATTAGAAATATCATTGAACCTTTTTTCAAAATTTTTCGGTTTACCGAATAATCTAACTTTATCGTCCTGAGCAATAGTAAAATTTCCGACAGTATAATTTCTTTCTAGAACCCATTGTTGTCTAACCGCATTATTATATTGTTCAGTAGATTCTTTTATTTTATTAATAATCAAGTTGAAATAGTTTTGAGTTTGATTCTTAACCTCAACCATAAATTCTGAATAAGTTGTAGTACCTGTTTGATAAACTCCAAATTCTTTGGTTAGTATCGTTCCAATTGTGTCATTGTTATCTTGTCCCGCGGGTTGAGTTGCCTGCGCTGGTGATGGTGGTTGTGGTGTAAGTATCGATTCTAAAAATTCTTTATCTAAAATCTGATAACTTTTATCCGTAACATCTGCTCTGTCATCCCACATTTCTGTGTTAGCATAATAATTAAAGGATAATGCATTTTGTAATCTATCAATAGAAGTTTTTAATCCACTTCCTCCAATAAAATCAAAACTCAAAGTTACATTTGCAATCATTGGTTGAACCCCGATACCTTCAGGGTTTAAATCCAAATTTTCATATTTTAAGGATAGGTTCCTTGGTATTATTTTGGTATTAAAAAAATCACCAATTCTCAATATTAAAACAGGTGGCGCCCCAAAAGCAGTGTTTGTTGCGTTGTTATATTGTCGTGTGATTTCACCATCTTGTTCTACAACAGTAGGTATCGTATCTCCAGGTCTCACACATTGTTGTAAAAACGTCAACCTTGAGTTTAGTCCTTCCGGTGTCATAGAGTGAAATGCCGGTTGGAAGAATTTGAGTTTATCTCTCAAATTGTCATAAACCATAGGAGTTGTTTCTTTAATTACCTCAAAGTAGTCACATTCAGATAATAATGATCTTAAAACCCGTTTAGTTATGTTATCCCTTAAAACTTCAACCTCTTCCGCCACTGGTACAGTTTTGGATGTGATTATCTTGTTTTCTACTAAAACATCTACGGTATTTGGTTTAATTGGTTGTGGCTCTGGTGTATTTTCTTTTAGTGTTGATGTTATTTTTGTTATGGAAACTCGACGACAAGACATTGCTCTAACATTATAAACACCTTTGGCAACAACAGTGGTATCTCCACCTTGAACACCTGTCCCTTGATCTGAACATAATACCCTTCCTTTATCTTCAAAATTTACAACATCACTATTATTCCCGCTACCATTAAATGCTTTTGGTGTTGATACGGTTGAAGTTGCAACACCTGCCGATACCGTAGCCTCTCCAGGTGTTGATCCTGTCATTAAAATTAATCTCTTATTATTAATATAATTTTCTAATACACTATTCACAAAATATTTTACAACAGAAGTCATTCTTCTATCCGCAAGTTCGTCGTTGTATGCGATACTCGCAGGTGCTGAACAAGTTGCCTCCAAATTGATTGTGATATTTCCCTGTGGGAATTGTTTCAATTTTTGTTCCAAATCAATTATAAGTTTATTCATAACTGAAAAATTCGGAATAACCACTTTATCAAAAAATTCGCTAGTTTGTCCTGAATTGTTTGAATCTTTATTATATGTACCTCTATTATTTAGATATAAATCATATTCAAGCGGATAACTTGCGACTAGACCCTTTGCCGGTTTATCATTATCAAAATAAAATGCAAATCCAGGGTATTTGGACCAATCGGTGGTATCTTGAGTTGGAGCGACTGGAGTATCATTATTTGTTGGTGAATTGTTACCTGTCTGTATGGTTTGTTTAATAAAATTTATCTGTTCATCAGTAACTAATTTTTCAGTAATAAGTTTTTGTAACTCATATAGATCACTTCGATTTATTTTATAATATTTTTTGGCCAACTCATATAAGTCATACTTTCTACATCCTGCAAAGAAAGAATCAATAATACTATTAATTCTAACTTTGTTAGTTTGATCAGCCAAAACTTTATTAACAATAATATTTAATACGGATGGATGATCCACAACAATACTCCAAGATAAACTTCCTGACCTACTAGTGTTTTTATATGTAAACACTGGTTCTGGTCTCCCAATAAAATCAGTATTATTCCAATTCGCTTGAGAACTTTCGTCAAAAGTTAACGCATATGGAGGAAACCACATAATTCGACCTCCGTTAGGTCCCCTTTCACACATAGGCAAATCCGCAACAGTATAACCAGGTGTTGACGATGTTCTCCACGCCAAGTTTTCTAATGAAAACATATATTTTTTCGCATACCCCAAATTATTTCCCTCTCCACTTATTAAGTTTGTAGAACTTTTACCTCCTTCTAATTTATTAGGGACAATATTTAAGTTATATGTTTTGTCTAAAACAGAGTAGGCAAATTTCCTACCCTCAGTAGTCATACCATCTGTTTTCTGTAAATCATTATATTGTAGATAAGGAGTGTCTTTTGTAAATATACGACAATACTCTGTTCCAACTTCCTGTCCTATTGCACCGACATAACTCAAAACTTTGGACCCCTTAGTTATTTCTTTGTATCCGTCATTAAATACTTTACTTACTTGATCAATTGCGTTTCCAACGTGTTGTAATCGTCTAGCACCATTTGGTTGACTGTCAATTATTCGTTGTGTCTGATCAAGTATTGAACCGTCTCTAAATACATTGTTTGTAGATTCTGTGGAAGAATAAGATGAAGGACTAAAATCCTCATCCTCATTTGATATTTCCCCTCCTATTCCTGCTTTCTTCCCCGCATTACCTTTATATTTAGGTGATACCCAAGTAAATCCACCTTCAATACCACCTCCATCTGAGTATGTGGGTCCGTTAACCCCCAACTTAACAGATTGATTTGGTCCGTCAAATTGTTTTGCAATTTCTGAAGGACCATAAACAGGAACTTGTAATTCTTGTCCATAGGAGTTTATTGGTATCTCTCTACTTGGTGATAATATTCTTGATGGATCGGATGTGTTACTTCCTAAATAAAAATCACTGTTATCAGTTGTAGAACCTACTAACGCTCCGGCTAATCTATTAAATAATGTTCTATCATAACTAGGTTTGTACCTGTTATAATCTATATTATAAAATAATCTAGATTTCTGTCCCGCGCCTGTATTATTATAAAATATCTGACTACCCGTTTGATTTGTACCCAACAAATTGGATACAAAGTTACCTATTGCACTGTCTCTAAAAGCGTTTCTAAGTTGACCAGTAGTTGTAGGTTGTCTTAGTGATGTGTTTGTATCCCAATAAGAACCAGGTATTGTAGATACCGGTAAGACACTACCCCCAAGCCTTAGGATAAAATCACTCGCCGCAAGTATAGGATTTTCAGGGATTGTAATAGTCCAGTTAGGTTCTATTAAAGGAACATTACCGTTAATAATGTTAACAACATCACTAACACCACCAACATTCAAAAAGTTCGCCCTACCAGCCGTTTGTTTTCTTATTTGAGTCGCAATTCTTTCCTCAAATTCTTTTCTAAGAGTTTGAGCACCTAACTTAACAATAAATGAATCTTGACTCAATAGACCATCAGAACCTTGTGGGTCAGGATTCAATAAAATCGAAACAGGCGAATAACTTGACGGTACAAAAGATGTGGGATATGGTTGGTTATTAAATCCTAATGGAGGTCCTCCGTTACTTGGTTGATCATTCGACTCAAAAAAGGGGGCACTATCAATTACAGATTCCGTCCCATCACCAAATTTATTTATACTTTTTCTCTTAATACTTTCAGGTAACGATTGATCCAATAAGTTATCAGGACTATCTACTACCGCAAGATTTGATTGTATGTATTCATAGGTAAGTGGGATTCCAGGTTGGTTCGGAGATTTGGCATATGGTTTAAGATTTTTAACCATAATCTCTTTTCTAAACCCTTCCGAATTGATATAACTTAATGGACTATCCATTTACCATTTTAATATATAAATATATTTCAATTCGTTTTGTTAAAAAATTATTGACCTGATTGTTGAAGTGAGGGGGTTCCTGCGCTTATTAATTTTCGAATACGGTCCTTGAAGTCGTTCGATGAGAAGGTATCAGACAATATTTTTTCTATCTGAGTTGTCGATAACCCTTTGAAACTGTCGGGCAAATTCAGATTTAGATTCATATTGATATTATCAAATTCGACTTTTAATTTTTGTGAAATACCCCCCATAAAACTTTGAGATTTTATTGGTTGTGTCCCCTCAATCACTGTTTTTGATGCGTCGAATTTTTTACCCGCTTCATCTATTAAAGTCACCCCTTTTCTTAATTGAGTGATCATACTGTTATACCCTCCTTCAATTGCGGAACCACCACTTGTTGCCGATGTAGAATTTTCGAGAACATTTTTAGCGTCTTTCTCCAAATTTGCAATAATTGAAGAAAACTTTTCTTTAATACCTGTGGACATCTCTTTGAATGTTTCCTCAGTTATTTCACCTTTTTTAACCTTATCAAGTAATCTACCCGCAGCTCTCAATGATTCATCAGTTCCAGATCTGATATTTTCAGATTGAATGGTGCTGACATTCTTTTGTACGTTTCTTAATGTACTTTCAATGATGTTTTCCACACCCTGAACCTCACGATTTATAACCTTAGATGACGCAACACCCATTGTAAAATTTGTGACCAAAGATTCAATACCTTTGGATATTTTTTCGGTAAATTGGAGTTGTCTGTACGCAACATCTTCCAAATTTTTTGGTTGTCTTTTTTGATCTTCTATAAGGGTGTCAAGTTGTTTTTGACTAATTTCTGAAAGTTTTTTGGTTCCTTCATCTTTTGTCTCTACTACATACTCGCCTTTCTCATTCATAGCGGCGATGTTTGCCAGATATTGCTTGTCTTCTTCGTTCTTGAACTTTATTTCAGGGCTAATTTCAGATAACCTCGAATCAAGTTCCGCCGCGGCTAATCCCATTTTTTGTAATTCACCTGCATTGAGTCCAGTTTGTTTACCTATTTCCCTCATCATCATCATACCCTGAGGATTGATTTTGAACGATTTGGTTTTTTCGTCAAAATATGTAAATTGTTTTGACATATTAATCAAAGAATCCTGTAAACCTTGCGGATCAGTTAGGGATTGTTGCATTAATTGAAACGGGTCTACCAAATTTCCCGCAGATACTCCCAATCGTTGAAACGCTGATGATAGTTCAATTGCTCTCTCAGGGTCCAATGCTTCGTCCGCCAGCCTGAATGTTTCTAACATATCAAATCTTAACATAGACGCTTGAGCCGCCATCTTTGTAAGTCCAACAACACCACCCTCAAATTGGAATCGATTTATCTTATCCATGTTATTTAAGACCTCCTTAGTAACCACGTTTGCATTACCTCCAATACTTCTAACGTATTCCATAGAATCGGCTAAGGCATCAGGTATTTCAGACAAATTAACACCGGCTTTCAAGAAAGTTTCAGCAATAAACTGGGCGTCTTCACCCAACATTTTTTGGGCTGCAAATATTTGAGTTGTTATTTCTTGATTGGCAATCATACTTCTCTTGGATGCCATCGCCAAATCCGACATAACTTGTCGTGTTTCTTCAGCCGACCCACCGATAGCAATAATATCAGGTATTGCCGCTCCCAAGGCCGCTTTCATTTCAACAACTCGATCCTTGGTTAAACCCATGGTTTTATTCAAATCGTTACCAAATTTTTCCAAATTGGCAATTTGTTGTGTAATACCCGCAATTCCAAGTTGACTTTTCAATTCTTTCAACTCTTTAAAGAGTTCCACCGCAGTTGATAAACCTCCTAATCCTGCCATAATGTATTATATTTTACATATAATTATTTGCAAATCACGTTTATAAAAAAAGTCAAACTCACGTTTGACTTCTTTTGTTGTCTTCAACCCATTTATCCAATAAATATTTTCTCATAAAAATGGGCATCCTCTCAAAATCACTATATGTTATTTTTAATAATGAGTTCAGATAATAAAACTCATTAAGTTGTCCCATTCTATAATCAGAAGAAAGGACGAAAAAATTCGACCCCAAACCCTACATTCACTGTGAGGGCTTCTCCGGACGGGGCCTTAATTATTTTTTTCATATCCAATCTTGGTTCATTATCATCCATAAACTTTCTTATGTGTTTGGAATCCATTATCGGCATTTGTTCGATAAATTTTGTTATTTCTCCTTTATCTGATGAACCATTAACTTCAACAATCTGTTTAGTTAATCTCCAAGTTATTCTTGGTGCAACCCTACCTTGTGGATATGTGTCAGCCATACGATTGATAGATGTTATATCACCATACGTTAGAGGTTTCAATTTAACTGTTGCATTAGATTTTGGTAGAGTTGTTACAAATGTTCCATCCTCAGACGGTGTATCACCTTGTATAATTGGTAATGAATCAATTAAAACGGTACTTTCAAATTGTTTATTAGTTGCAGGATCTTTAAGATTTAGAGTTATCTCCGGACCAAAAGATGTGTTTCTCAAAAAGATAAGAATAGCTTCCACATCCCCCTCCAACAAGTCGTCAACTCTCACATCAGGTTCATATATTTTGTTTCTTAATAGATTAGAAGTCATATCTTCTCCACCCCCCATTAAGATGTTTTCATCACTAGCAGTTAGATAACCAACTTTTAATGATTTCTTTTTATTTTTATAAAACAAACCTCGTGAAGGTAGTGGAACAACATCGTGGGGAAGTGTGAAGTTTTGTTGTCCATATTCTAATGATCTATCTTCCATTTTTTTTATTTACAATATAGAGATTTTTATTAAAAAATCAACAATATTCCCATCTTATATTTCCGCAGTCATATATTCGATACATTTTTCTTTCAAACATTATTTCTTTTTCTGTTTTGCTTGAATCAAATCCTTCTTTAATCAATTTAGATTTTCTAAAATTGAACCGATAATACCTCAATCCGTTTTTAACATACCAATAATTTGGTTTAGATTGAGATATTTTATTAAAGTTTAATTTTTCATACATTCCTCCATCAAATAATCTAATATCGGAATATGAAATTATTTTATCATAGTCATAGTTTTTTATGAAATAATTAAATAACTTGCTGGCAGCTCCAACCACAATTGTATCTATTTTATTACAAAACCTTGTTAATTCCCATTCAGTTTTTTTACCTCCCAAAATTATTCTTCCCTTGGAGAAAGTCATTAAAGAAACCAATTCATTATTATAATATAATCCCAACCTAACTTTGGAATTAACATTACCTTGTATATGATTGTTCTCCAAAAATTGTTTTGAGTTTTTGGATTTAACCTGTCTGATTTCACAATTTCGAGCATAAATTTTATTTTTTATCAAATTGAATCTACCTTTCAATATAGATTTTACAATATCTTTTTTATAAACCCATTCATCTTCAAATATGTGAATCAATGATATACCCCTTTCTTTACAATCATTAGTTTTATTTAAATGATATTTATCATCTACAAATAATTCATTATGCCAGTATAGACCATTGAACTCTATCGCCAAATTGTATTCGGGTATAAAGATATCCAACTCTTTTTTTATAATGTCCCTAACAGATGTTTTGTGTTTGATATTCAATTTAGAAATGAAATCCGAAATTTCAGTTTCATAAAAACTTTTTGAGTTTTGTCCGATAGGATTGCAGTTTGTACAAGTTTCATTGTTTATCTTATATCTCTCATATAATAATTGTTTTGTTATCTCGTAATTGTTAGAACATTTATCACAGGATATAGTAACCACTCCTTCGTCAATATTGATAATATTTAACTTTTCGTAAATTTTTCTAAAATTACTTTCGACTATACTTCTGTACCCATTAGATGAAAAATAATTTGTGGTACCATATTTTGTTAGACAAGTTTCAGTGTATTTTTCTGAATTATTGAAATTTTCATTTCCATATTTTAACATTTTTGTATTCTTCATTTTGGAAACATTGTTAAAGTTTCCATCACCATATCTCACCTCTTTTGTTTGTTTCTGTTTCTTTGTGAACTCGGAATGCTGGGGATAAAAATCAACCCCGTACTTTTCATTAAACGTTTTCTTTTGTCGTTTAATCATTTCTTCTTTGTTTTTATTAAAACAATCTAATGAACAAAATTCGCCATAAGGGGTATCAAATCTATTTCTAAATGGGACATCAGAAGAGCAAGTAATACATTTTGGTCTTGAATATAACTTATTGAAGAATAAATAAATTTTTTCTTTGAATGTCGGTATATCAATATTGAGATTGTGACAATAATCAATTATTGATGTGTAAACATCAGGATGATTAGTTTTAAACCATTTTTCTTTGGTTTTGAACCCTGACTTATTTTCTGTTAGGAAAAAAGAAAAATCCATATATCTATTTTTACAATAAATATATGGATTTATTTTTTGGTTGTAAAGGATATACCTAAATTAGTAAACTAATACACATCTATCAGGACGAAGTGTTGCGGTAATATCCGCTAAAGCATCGTCAGAATAGCCCAAACTACCAAAGTTCACATCGGTTAGGAATGTACCATAAAGTATCCATTTCTCAACTACAACTCCCGTAGGATCAAGCATTTCTAAATCAATATCTTTCTTATATCCCGCCGCGTAACCCATTCTACCTGTTACGGATTCAGCGTGTAATCGAACCCACTCCATTAAAGCCTGAGATGCTGATGGTCCAATCGGATCTCTAAATTTAACTTGGATCGTATCCCAATTAAATCTACCCGCAACAAATGTTGATGTATTCAAAAAATCAATCGGAACTTCTTTTATTTTTATCGATGGTCTATTTGCCGTTTCTACAAACCATTCGTTTATACCTAAACTAGATGGAAACCTCAGAATAAAACGATTTTTACGTTTTGGTTCATAAGGAAGAGGCATTTTCATTAGCAAATCAGCCATATTATTAAATTTTTAATTTCTTGTTTATATACTTTATAAATATCTCTTAGTTTATTTTTTTTTCTATTTACTTTTGTTTTGGATGAAGTTATTCTTAACTAGAACTAGTTAAACTTTTATTTTAGTACCACCAGCAGTAGAGTATACTTGAACAATACTTTCAGGGTTTTTATCGAAATGTTTCTTCATTACCTCAACATTTTTAGGATCGTCATCTGAAAAACCTATACTTATCTTACTTAAATCTAAATTATTACCTATTTTCTTCTTTAAATATAGTTTCTGATCTAGTTGTTTAGATATTGCCTTTATATAGTTTTCAAACTCTGTCATAGCTTCTACCTTAGCCTCTTCAGGATTTACTGCACCTGCTTCATCTCCAAAAGTAACCGGATGATATTTATTAAGTTCTAAATAACTTTTGATTAATTCCTCATCATTCATATCTTCTTCACCTACAAAATCTCTATATTTTCTGAGATTTTTAACCACCTCATCCTTATTTATACCGTTGAAGTTGTTCATTATGTAGTTATATACCGCACGTTTTAATGTCTTTGGATTATGGCCTCTTGCGGTGATTATAGAAAAAACAGACCCGTTGTTAACGGCTTCTCTGAAATCATCGAACGCAGGACCTGGCTCAGCCTTCATTGCGTCAACAACAAATTGTTTATCTCCCATTACACCAAAATTACGGAGTGGTTTGTCTGCAAAACCAACTACGGTTTCTCCATTATAACTAAATGGTCCTTTACCCACTTTGTGTCGATACTCTGCAAAATCTTTTGTACTCATAAAAACATCACCACCTCTATCATTTTTTAATATTATTTTTGTTGGCATATGAACAATGTTGTCATCCCAATCGAATGCATAATACTTTAAATCTGGTGTCCCTTCAGGTTTGAATCCCTCTAATATTCTATATCTCATATGTATAAAAAATGTGGGAGAACCTTATGGGTTCTCCCTTTTTTGTTTGGTTTATATATTCTCGAACGAAGCACCCGAAGGTGTTATCAAAAACTCTATGTCTATAAATTCAAGCGCTTTGGTTGGCTTTAGATAAATTTTTCCTGTTAGTGTATTTCTATCCAAATCTTCAGGTGAAGATGAAACAGTAACTCTAAAGTCATAAAGTCCTCTGTCTCTTCTAATTGAATCCAAGATTGGATTAACACTATCTAAGAATTGTTGTCTAACAATTTGATCGTTTTGTTCAAACAACAACCTGATAGCAACTGCAGAAATTAACTTCCTTGCTTGTAATAACAATCTCCTAACATTTAATCTGTTAAGTGCCGAATCGGCAACTTGTAAGGTTTTATTACCCCAAATTACGGTACCAACATCTGCAAATGTTGCTATTGGATTAATTCTACCCTGATATAACGTATCTCTATCTTCTTGTGTTAATTTGACTCTCGCCTTAATTGAATTAACCAAACCTCTTGTATAACCTGCTGATGCAAACCAAGGAAATGCCACATTATCAGTCAGTGCCAAGTTCCTACAAACTTCACCTGTTGGTGGTATATAAATTTGAGTATTATTAACTGTATCTCTAACTAAAATCCAAGGATAATAAGTTGCAGTATAGTTTGAATCTATTCCAGTATTATCCAAATTATCCACCGCTTCCTGAGAATAGATAATATCTTGTGGATTTGTTGCGTCAGGTGTGAACATGTTATAATCTGGAGTTGTTGCAATGTAAACAGAATCCGCTCTTTGGAATTGAATCATGTCGATAGCTCCTTCCACCAAATTAGAATTATTAACATAATCTATACTTGAAGTCGCGAAGACATTTATATTCGTCGCTTCAGGATTTGAGAAAGTCAATATTCCCAATAAGTACGCATAATAATCTGTATTTGCAAAATCTTGGGTGTTGTTTTCAACGACTATTCGTTTAAATAATCCCTCACCAGTTGCGTTTGGATATCTTGTTGACGGTGACGCTCCCGCTAAGAACCCTGAGGCGCCTAATTGAAATCTATCTAAGTTGGTCCTACTTTCCCTGTATATGTCCCATCCGTCGAATCCTCCCGCCATACATAATGTAAATTTACGAGCATATATGAAGTAATATGGATTTTCTTGAGTTTCAGGATCTCTATCAAAAGACGCCACACCACATTCAAATGCTGATTGACCTGAAGTAACAAAAGAATTTGCAATATCAACTACGGTTGCACCAGAATCCATATGGAAACCTTTACTTATGTTGTTCCACACACCACCATCTACAGGTAATGGAGATGTAACCCAATTTGTTGGGGTTACTCTACCTTTATAACTTAAAAAAGATTCGTCGATACCAAATTGAGTTGAAAAACCTAAATAAGATCTTCGTATAATATCACCTGATGATTCGATCGGAGCACCTCCACCTGGAATATTAAATGGGGGATCGAATACGACTTGTCCTGGATAATAATATTGGGTTTTAAATTTAGGAACTGGTGAAATGTTATCAACAGAATCATATATTCTTTGAATATACCCATTAAACCCACATGGAATCGCATCTACTGGAGCTTCATCTGCCAACTCAATCATCACATATTTTGACAATAACGCGTATTCACCGTCGGTTGTTCCAATCTTCTTACCAATAAAATTATTTGACTGTGGATCCATATTACAATTTGTGAATTTTTCAATAACTACCGGACTTGAATCTGTATCGAAAAAGTTCCTTACCAAAACATCAAAAGTCATATTGTTGAATGACAGGTTTGTGATAGAAATTTTCACCTCTGTGTTTGCAGCGTCTCCGTCTGATATTGAGACAAATTTGAATAAATTATAAACCTTATTACCTCTCAATTCCGATACTAAAAATGGTGTTTCGGGAGATTGATATCTTGTAACATTATAAGCAATCGAACTAGGGTTTTGACTTCTTGCATTTGGTAATGAAACTAGTGTCGGATTAATTCCTCTTATATAACTCATATTATAAGCATATGCCAAGGATCCTGGGTACGACTCTTCAACAAATAAAGGTACTTCTTGTCTGTTTTTCCCAAAATTGTCAACACCAAAAACCTTCGAAATAAATTTTGATGATGATGGAGATAAAGACGCTTCAAAAGAAAAAAGATCATTATCTTTGGTAATTCCTGTTATTGCAAATGTTTCAAAAGGATTAGAAAGTGATGAGGAATATTGAGATGCAGTACTAAGTCCAACATCAGTAGTGCCAGTTACTTCATAAATAGGACCATGATTGTTAGTGTCATACAAACTAATACCTCTTGAACGTAGGGTACCAACAACCATATTGTTGTATTGAGAGTAAGGGGTACCAGTAAAAGTATAATATTGACCAACTACATTACCTGTAAAGTTGTAATTTAAATCGACATTTAAGGTTTCAACTGTATAATAAAAAGAATATCCTGTGTAACCTTGATATGTTGAATCCGTAAAATAGAAGTTCGCATAAAACCAAGGATCATTTTGTGTACTACTCAAGTCGTTATCATTCAAACTAACAGAATAAGTATTATATGGATTTACAAAATTCACAAAACCGCCAGCGGTTAGACTATCGTAGTCAATTGTAGGAATAGAACCGTATATTATTGCAGTATTCGTTGTACTAATGACTGGTGGGCCTTCAGGGTCTATCATCCCATTAGCAAAATCATAAATCTGAGATTGTATGTCATCCAAAATTGTTGAAGTATTTCCATCCGATGCAGTATAAATGTGATTCAATTTAGAATCAGTCAAAGCTGTGTCTGCACTGAAGAAAAATGTTCCTCCTGTTGTGTTACCAGTTGTTATGGCAAAAAATCCAATTTGTGGGTCACTAAGTTCAATATTTTTCGGGTCTGGATTTGCAACAACCCTTATTGACCAAGATGGTCCTGCATCATAACCAGACAGTCCCAAGATTCTAGTTACAAATAATTGATTTGATTGTTGTAAATATGATTTTGCAATATAAGATGCCTCATATTTTGGTATCTGTGTATTAACAAATTTTGTGGGTTGTGTCCCTCCAAAAAACGCTTCAAATTCTTCATAATTTGTTATAAAAACTGGTTCGAATGCGGGACCTTTGAGAGTTTCCCCAACCAAACCTAAGGTTGTTACCCCCACGCTCTGTGCTACGAATGATAAGTCGGTTTCCGACGTATATACCCCAGGAGATACATATACTTTTTGATTAACTGTTGTTGCCATTATTTCTTATGTTCTAATGAAAATTTATTTTAATGATAAATATTCATTAAAGTGGGAAAAATCTATTTCTAAGGGTAATAGATTGATTAAATTGATACGGAATCAAAAATTATATGAGATTTGCTATTGATTTCTGTTTTTTCTATATCGATTTGGAGTATATCTTTGGATATTATGTATATTTCAGATAGGTTTGTTCCGTAGAAATCACCATTAATATATATGTCGTATGTTAGAATATTATCAAGTTCTTTAACAGATAATTTGATTGTATTATCCATAATGTCACTTAGGGAAAGTACATTTGGGAAAAAAGAGAAAATTAAAGGTTCCATTTATTGGGAAACTACTAAAAGTTGATCGTAATTACCTTCGTCGTTTATTTCTCCCCCTGAACCTGGTTGGATAATACTACTCAAATTTCTACTTGTGGAGATACTTGGTGCACAAATTTGTAATGCCAATTTAATATTTTGGGATGGAGTTAATATTTGGCTTGTTGTAAAGTTATAACCTACCGTCAAACTCCCTACTGTAACAATATTCAATGTGAAATCTGAATTTTGGACATTAATTGTATCTCCTAAAATTGTTTCAGATGTTGTTTGAGATGGATTAAAGTTAAATGTCCAAGAATTCATGGTAGTAGTGATGAATGAAATATTTCCAGTTGTAGTTGCATTTCCAACATTTGTTATTTGGATGATAACATCCAAACACTCGTTAAGTGACCAAGCCTGAGGAGGATCTAAATAATTAATTGATAAATTTGGAAATTCAGATGGTGTTGATGGACTAGGAGTTGGTGTTGATGTGGTAGTTGGAGTCACTGTTGGAGATGCCATATTTGTCGGTGTTATTGTAGGAGTAATACTTGGTGTTGGTGTGGTGGTTAAATCCATATTTGGTAAATCCGCATTTCCAAAATAATCAACTTTTCTTCTTCTCCTTCTCGGTGCGGTTTCAACTTCCACTAGTTGTAATGCTCTTGCTATTGCTGGTTTAACTTCGAATTCCTCTTCATCAATTAAATAACCCAACATTGTGAAGTCGTATGTTTGAATGTAATATTTTCTTGAATCCAAACTCATTTGAGATTCATCAGAAATATTGTCCAATATTATTGGAACATATTGTCCTTTAATGAAACTATATGCTTGTCGGGATGAAAATTTTTGGAGAACCACTTTGTTAAGTTGGTTGAGTTCTCTCATTCTATTACATATAATCTTCAAACTATATTTGATATCGACTGGTACTGGTTGAGGTATTGTATATATATCCATACCAGCAACATTCCCATCCCATGTTGGGACGGAGGCGTAATAAAATTGTTTTCTATTTGGTATTGTGTATTGTGTTGATGGGTTGGTACCATATTTCACTTCCGGATTTCTAACCAATGTTACAAATGGTGGTGACGGGTTGTAATCCAAATCAACAAACAAATTTGTTTCTACATATTGTGACCAATTCTGTGTTGTTATTATTCTATCAATCGTTGGAACGATTGAACCTTCGACGATTATTTGCAATTCTTCCTTAACAAAATCTAACATTCCTCTATCCAAATCTTCATGCAATACAGATTTTGGTAGATACGTCCCATCCTTATTGATATATTCCAATAATTCTTCCCTTCTCGCTGAAAGAGTTTTATTTGGAACTAAGGGTAACGTCGGTTTAACTTTCTTTGGAAGTGGCATTTATTTTTCATTGATATGTCCGCATTTATGACAAGTGTAAGGATCTTCACCACCATCTGATAATTTCCAAGACCAACTGCATTTGTCACAAATTACTTCTTTATTTGTGACAACCTCAATTAAAGTTTTCAATTGTTGTTCTGTAAAAATATATTTCATATCAATAAATATGAATTACATCGAAATTCTATCTCCAACATGAACCTGTTGTCTTATTTCTTTTTCGGTCATTGTTTGTGATAATAAAGATTTACCTAATATAATAGTATCTCCAACATATTTAAGTTTTCCCAAATCTTTAATCTTTTTGTTACCCCACAGCCATAAATTATCTCCAACATATTCTAGATTTCCCAATGACTCAATTTTTGTCTCTGACAAGTCCATAAAACCTTCAACACGTCTAAGGTTTCCCAAATCTTTTATTGTTTTATTTGTCATTAAATTCAATTTACCTCCAACCTCTTCTAAATTTCCGAGTGATTTAATATCAACCGTGCTTATAGGATCCTCATCACCTCCTGTATCAAAATTACCTCCAACATATTTGAGATCACCCAAGGATTTAATTTTAACACGTCTCATATCCAAATCACCCTCAATAGATACAATACTTCCGAGGGATTCAATTTCAATATCTCTTAAAACCAAATCACCTAATATTTTACAAGGTGGATTACCTTTCTTTTCTAATACCCGTTGCAATGTATCCCAATCGTTGTTAACAACTTCAAAAGAAATTTTGAGAATTTTTTCCTCAGTTAATAACTTATATTGTGATTCTGTAATAATATATTTCATAATGATAAATATATTCCACCTTCAATAGTTAAATTTGGAATATTGCGGATTTCTTCTATAGTTGTTGTTTTGGATAATGGTGAATGTAACAAACTTAAATAATTCCCAACATATTGAAGATTTTCCAAAGATGTGATTTCTGTATCGTACAAACTCAAATAACCTCCAACATATTGAAGATTTCCCAAAGATTCAATTTTTGTATAACCCAAATCCAGATTACCTTCAACAGATACAAGATTTCCTAACGACTTAATTCTACGATTTTGTAAATTCAAATTACCAATTATCTTATAAGGAGGATTTCCTTTTTTATCCAAAAATCTTTGCAATAAATTCCAATCTTTATTAAAGACATCAAAATCCAATTTGAGAATTTTTTCCTCAGTTAATAACTTATATTGTCGTTCTGTAATAATATATTTCATAATTATAAGTATTAATTAAAAATTAATATCACCGCCAACTCCAACTTGATTTCTAATTTCACTTCTTGTTATCCGTTTAGATAATGGAGTGTTTGTTAAATCCAAAAAACCTCCGACAGATTTAAGATTTTCCAGGGATTCAATTTTTGTGTTAACCAAATACAAATTACCACCAACAGATTGAAGATTTCCCAAGGATTCAATTTTTGTATTATACAAATTCAAAAAACCTCCAACAGATTGAAGATTTCCCAAAGATGTGATTTTTGTATCGTACAAACTCAAATAACCTCCAACGGATTGAAGATTTCCCAAGGATTCAATTTTTGTATTTTCCAAATCCAAATTACCCTCAACTCCAACCAAACTTCCAAGGGTTTTAATATCGGTTATACTCAAATCCAAATTACCAATTATCTTATAAGGAGGATTTCCTTTTTTATCCAAAAATCTTTGCAATAAATTCCAATCTTTATTAAAGACATCAAAATCCAATTTGAGAATTTTTTCCTCAGTTAATAATCTATATTGTGATTCTGTGATGATATATTTCATTTTATAGAAAAATTCTACCTCTTACGTTTAGGTTTGGTGTCCACCATATTTCATCTTCAGTTGTCATTTTGGATAGAGGAGTTGAAGTTAAAATTAAATCATCCCCAACATATTCAAGATTTCCTAAATCTCTAAGATTTTCGCAACTATCTAAATCCAAATACTGTCCGACATATGTAAGATTTCCAAGGGATTCAATGTATGTATGTCGTAAATCCAAATTCCCTCCGACATATTTTAGTTCTCCCAAGGATTCAAGAGGTGAACCAAATAACGTTAAAGTCCCTTCAACAGATTTTAGGTTTCCCAAAGATTTGATATTTGATTTATATAAACTAAGTTCCCCGTCAACGGAGATTAGATTATTGAGAGATTCGCTTTCCAAAAAATCCAAAACCAAATTACCAGTTACCTTATAAGGAGGGTTTCCCTTTTTTTTCAAGTGTCTTTGCAATATGTCCCAATCTTTATTAAAGACACTATAATCCACTTCATAAACGTTTTCCTCAGTTAATAACTTATATTGTGATTCTGTGATGATATATTTCATAATTATAAGTATTAATTAAAAATTAATATCACCACCAACTCCAACTTGATTTCTAATTTCTTCTTTGGTTGTTGTTTTGGATAAAGGAGTCATATGCATATACAAATGATTTCCAACAGATTGAAGATTTTCCAAGGATTTGATATTGGTGTTTGTTAAAAACAAATTACCTCCAACAGATTGAAGATTTCCAAGGGATTTAATTTTTGAACCATACAAATTCAAATCACCTCCAACATATTCCAGATTTCCCAAGGATGTGATGTTTGTTTTTCCCAAATTCAAATCACCTCCGACATATTGAAGATTTCCCAAGGATTTAACTTTTGAACTATTCAAATTCAAATCACCTTCAACAGACACTAGATTTCCCAAGGATTCAATATCTGCACCATACAAATCCAAATCACCAATTATTTTATAAGGAGGATTTCCTTTTTTATCCAAAAATCTTTGCAATAAATTCCAATCTTTATTAAAGACATCAAAATCCAATTTGAGAATTTTTTCCTCAGTTAATAACTTATATTGAGATTCTGTAATGATATATTTCATATTCCTTGAAATTCATTTTCGCTAACATAAGTTGCGATTATTGTCCTATAAAAAGGACGATAACCCCCATACGTATGTTTGTTATCTGATTTAACGTATCCGTCATCACTAACAACATAATATCTTACTCTATCTTCGCTTTCATAATATCCAATATAATCACCCATGAATATTTCAATTCCCAAGTCGTCCAGAGTTTTCTGATAAACCGAAAATTTCATATTGCCAGGTTCTTTCTGTTCAATTTTGGATGTTCCCAATAACTTGGATGTCGGAGCCATAACCTGAACCAGACCCTTAACTTCGACAGGAGCAAGGAATTGAATGCCATCTTTCAAGGCTTCACCATAAACATCATCGGTTTCTGTTTTATTTCTATCGATTCGATATAACACAATGGTAAAATTCATATCTCCCAACAACCATTCTTCACCCATTCCAATCTCCAAAGAATAATCTTCACCACCAAAAAATTTTCCCAAACGGGTTATAGGTACCAACTTGCTCATATCTTTAATATTTGAAATCCGATTTTTTCACAAACACAGAAATGGAAAATGCATCTTCAATATTTTCGGTTATTTTATCATTTAATGTTCTAATCAAAATATCCTTATATATTTCCCTGTGTTCGTCTGATTTATATTTATACATATTATTATCCTCCGATACGAGATATACAACAGACAAATAATATGCATCATTTGATACAGGCTCGACATCGACAAAAATATCATCGATACCTTTAAACCTCATTTTGGAAATAAACTTTTTTATTTGATTGGTTAATATTTCCTTTTTTGATTCCGTCCTCAATTTGGATTCAAAAATAAATTTATTCCGATTATAAAAACTTTCAATTGTGCTTCCGAAACTCAGAATATAAATCCTAACACCAAGAACATCTTCAACATTTTTTTCAATTGAGGGTATTAATTTCCCAAATCCATCTTGATCAATATCGCTATCATCAGGAATGATAAAATTCAATGAAACTTTAAATTCATTATCCCCATAGTAAGGTGATACATTTACAACCACATGGCTTACACCTTCTGGTTTACTCAGTGATATAAACTTTTTTATTAATTTGATTTGGTTTTCTTGTTTATCGTTCTTTAAACCATTAGATTTTTTTGATTTCATTTTCAATTTGGACTCAGACACCCGTTTACTATTATTATAATCACTTTCACTCATAACACCAACCGCTTCAACATAAATATCAAAATCCAAAATGCTTTCAATATTTTTTCCCACAATTCTTTTCCAATTAAATAAAAAGGTATTATTTCCCTCCTGTCGCAAAAAACTACTATCATCAGGAACGACGAATCTCAACGACACAAAAAAACCTAAAACACTTTTGTCGGATATAGGGGCGGCATCCGCAACCACACGAGTCACACCTTTTATCTTAGTTAAAGCCGCAATTTTTTTTATAAATTTAATATAATTTGCCAACTTATCCTTTATGTCCACTTCTTTGGTCATAGAAATATCATTGATTTATTGATAAATATAACAATATTGATTATAATTTGGAATTGATTTAATCATAATTTAAACACAAGAAACATGAACACCCGATGGGTTCAGATCTCACATTAGAGTCCAAAGCATTATCTCTCCTCCAAGATTACAACGGAGCCAACAACTTTATCTTGGACTTGAAAAGAAAGTCACAAGTTAATAAAAAATTCTATCCCACCAGAAGCCAATCCGAATATATTATTACCAACCATAATAAAGAACCAAAGATAGCAAAAAAATGGGTAACCATTGACCCATATTTTGCAAAAAAATTCGCCGACGACAAATTCTTCACAGAAATACCAGAACAGATATGGGTGGAAAAACTATTAACAGAAAAAGATAAGGCGTACCATATTTGGGGTAAGTTCTTTGATACGGAAGAATTATATGCAATATGGGTACCAAAGGCATCACTTATAAAAGATAATAAGGTTAAAGATGTCGTCATAGATTATTCCAAATATTCTAATCGTCCTCCATTAGAACATCAAAAAGAGGCAATACAAAAATTGGTGGAAAATAAGAAGTTTATATTGGCGGACGATATGGGGTTGGGCAAAGGCTTGCGCAATGATACGTTAATATATACACCCCATGGTACCAAAAAAATGGAAGAAATAAGAGTTGGTGATAAAGTAATAGGTTCTGATGGTAAACCTTATAACGTGATTGGGGTGTTTCCTCAGGGAATTAAAGAATCGTACAAGATAACATTTAATGATGGTTATTCGATTTATACTGACGACACTCATTTATGGTCAGTGTCTTCACCAAATTATGGTAAAAACAGAAAAAACGATAGAATTAAGAAAAATATTGTTTTATCGACAAAACAGATGTATGACGGAGAAACCATTATAATAAATGGGTGTGGACATAATGAAAAAAAAGAATACAAAGTTGAAACCCATTATAAATCAAAAAACGGTAATAACAAATGGCAAATTCCTATTGTTAACCCAATAGAGTTCAACCGAAATGATGATTTACCCATAGACCCTTACTTTTTAGGTGTAAGTTTAGGTGATGGAAGTTTTACTAAAACATCTGTTAAATTTTCTGTTCATAAAGATGATTACGATGAATTATTTCACAATCAAAATATGAGTGAAAATAAACCAGTCAATAATTTGAGAAATGGGTATATTAATCTTGGTAAATTTTTGGTTGATTTAGGTTTAGATAATAAACGATCTCATAACAAATTTATTCCCGATATTTACAAATATTCGTCTGTCGAAAATAGATTGTCCATAGTCCAAGGGTTAATGGATACTGATGGTCATTGTCAGGGTAAAGGTGAAAAAAACTTTGAGGGGGCTTTATTCTCATCTGTTTCAGAAAAATTATGTGATGATTTAGCGGAAATTATTCACTCACTTGGTGGTGTGTGTAGAAAAAAATCAAAACGCAGTTTTTACAAAAAAAATGGTATTAGAGTAGAGTGTAGGATATCTTATTATTTAAACATAAAATTACCTTTTGGTATGAATCCATTTAGGTTAAAAAGAAAATCTGAAAAATATATAATGCCAAATAAATATCCTGTTGGTAGATATATAAATAAAATCGAAAAATGTGGGGAAGGGGAATTCACTTGTATATCAGTCGATTCTCCAGATAAACTATATGTTGCTGAACATGCCATTGTTACTCACAATACCACATCCACCATCATCGCAGCATTAGAAACTGGTGCAAAAAAAATGTTAGTTATATGTCCCGCGACATTAAAAATAAATTGGAAAAGGGAAATTGAAAATTATTCCGACAAACCGATATTCATAGCCGAGGGAAAAAATTATAGTGAAGAACACGACATTGTAATAGTGAATTATGATATCCTAAAAAATTTCCACGATATCAAAGATAGAGAAAATTCTTTAATCTTAAAATCAAATTTTGATTTGGTTATTATAGATGAGTCACATTATATTAAGAATGCTCAGGCTCAGAGGACAAAGTTAATCAATGATATCGTAAAAGATATTGAAAGATTATGGTTATTAACCGGTACTCCAATGACCAGTCGCCCAATAGATTACTACAACCTACTCAATCTTGTTGATAATCCAAGTGCCAAAAACTGGATGGCTTATGTTATAAGATATTGTGCGGGTTATCAGTTCAAAGTTGGTAATAGGAAAGTTTGGAATGTTATGGGCTCTTCCAACCTCGAAGAACTAAGAGATAGAACTTCAACAACCATTTTAAGAAGATTAAAAGAAAATGTGTTGGATTTACCAGATAAGATTATCACACCTGTTTATTTGAGATTGAAATCCAAGGATTATGAAGATGTTATGGGTGAATATTATGATTGGTACGATAAGAATCCCGAAGAATCAAAATCTCTTACTGTTCAGTTTACAAAACTCACGAAAGTAAGACAGATAATTGCAAATGAGAAAGTAACCCAAACTATTGAACTTGCCGAGAATATTATCGAACAAGGAAAAAAAGTTATCATTTTTTGTAATTTTACAGAATCTTTAAATCGAATTTGTGAACATTTTGGTAAATCTGCGGTTAAACTTGATGGTTCGATGACTAAAGCATCAAGACAACATTCTGTTGATGAATTTCAAACGAATGAAAAGATTAAAGTATTTGTTGGGAATATAAAAGCTGCCGCGGTTGGAATCACATTAACATCCGCCGAAGTAGTTATTTTTAATGATTTATCGTTTTTACCATCCGATCATGCACAGGCTGAAGATAGGGCATACAGATATGGACAGAAAAATAATGTTCTTGTTTATTATCCTATTTATGATAACACTATTGAAGGAATTATTTACGATATTATTAACGAAAAGAAAAAAGTTATTGCCACCGTTATGGGAGATAACGTAGATACAACTGAAGCCGCAGAACAAATTCTTAACAGAATCAATGATTTAAGAAGGAAATAGTATTTATTAAAAAATACTCATATGAAAATCAGAGAACTAATCAAACTAAAATTAGATGAGGCAGTTGGAGTTCCCAAGGATATTGAAGTTTCTGCCGAAAAAATATATAATGACTTTTATAATCATTTAGAGGAAAATGTAGATGTTGAAGATTATATAAGAGATTATGATGAACTCAGATTTATGTTACAGGGTCCATATGATTTTTCAGATATTAAAATCAAGGGGGTTGAGATGACGTTAACCATTTCAGATTCAAACGATTTTGAGTTTCATAGTATGGCGATTAAACACGATACCAAAATTGGGATGCCGACGGTCACTTATAGCAGGAAGGAATACTTAGACGTGTTAGTAAATTTAGGGGCCGATTATACTGATACAATGGGTGATTTATTAGATTACATTAGAAGTATGAAGTCTCAGATGGTAGCTTCTTTCGCTCACGAAATTATGCACGATTATGACTTCTTCAAGAATCCTGAGAGACCCGTTGAAGATTCAATAGAATACATAGCATCCCAGAAAGGTAAAACCGGAATATTTTTGGTTAATATGATAATATTGGGAAATTATTTTATGCATCGCATCGAAAATATAGTAAGACCCTCAGAGGTATATACTGAACTAATACAAAATGGTACAACAAAAAAAGATTTTCAAAAGAAATTAAACGAAACTAGTTTTGTAGAAAAATTAAATATTTTCAGGAATCTAACATATGATAAGTTTTATCAAGAATTAAAAAACAATGTATTAGAAGTTTTTAGTGTACTAAAAAATAATAATGTTGACGTACAAGACAAATCACCTGAGAACATCGTAAATCATTTTTTGTATCTACTTAGACAAGGTATCATTTCAGATAAAATAGATTTAGCAAGAATAGTTGCAGAACAAGCCACTACGTTTGAAGATGTTATAAAATCTATGGCGGGTATTGAAACAAATTCCGAGATTTTCTTCAGAAAATTTGTAAACAAAGCGACTTCAGGACAAAAGTATTATGAAGATGATTATGAATACCAAAAAAGTAAGTCATTAAACGAAGAATTTTACACCAAAAGAATTGATAAAATTGTTGAAGGTTCCAATAGAATTTTTAGGAAAATTGCAAAAATTTACTCATTATTGCCAGATGATAATACATCAATGACTCTTAACAAAAAAATAAGTATGAAGAAGTCCGAGAATAAAGAAATGGTTGAGGTTAGCAATTGGGAAAATCCAGATTACCTGTTTGGAAAAAAATATCCCAATACTTTGGTGAATAAAGAATCTAAGGCAAATATACACAAAGGTTTATATGAAGGAAAAAATATCAATGAGAAAATTTCTCTATTAGAATCTCGAATAAATGAAGACAAACTAATCGAGGGTAAATCTTTTATATTAACCGAAATGAAAAAAATTGGTATTGAAAAACTACCATATGCATACACCGCTCTAAAACCTTTCATTGATGGTAAAACAATGAATGTTCATTACAATAAACATTATAAGGGTTATGTTAAGAAATTAAACAAGGCTCTTGAAAAACGAAATGGTGGTGATACTGATTTGGAAAATATTATAAAATCTATCAGCAAATATAGTCGTGATATTAGAAATAATGCAGGTGGAGCATTCAACCATGCACTATTTTGGCAAATGATAAGTCCCAAAAAAACAAAACCATCAACTGAGTTAAGTGCTAAATTGGTAAAAGAATTTGGTAGTTATTCCGAGTTCAAGAAAAAATTCGAGAACACCGCATCCAAAAATTTTGGTTCAGGTTGGGTTTGGTTAGTTTTAACCAAAAATAAAAGATTAAAGATAATGATAACTCCAAATCAAGATAACCCACTTATGAATGTTATAGAAGGTGGAGGTTTTCCAATATTGGGATTAGATTTATGGGAGCATGCTTATTATCTCAAATATCAGAGTAATCGTGATGAATATATCTCCAAGTTTTGGGAAGTTGTGAATTGGGATTTTGTTTCCAAAATGTATGATATGAAAATCAATACTGAATTATGAGATATTTATAAAGAAAAAAAATGTCAGTAATTCCAGAACCAGAACGATCTAAGATTTACACAAGAGTTAAACACCTACTTGGTGCTCCGATTAGAAGTGTAGAAATTGAAGATGAAATGTTGGACTCATTGATGGAACTTTCCATTCAAGATTATGAGGAATATATCCAACAATGGTTAATAGATAGCCAATGGGTTAATTTGGTTAATCTTAATATGGCAGAAAAATCGGTGGCAAGAGCTCTTGTAACTCGAACGATGGATTTCGAGCAACAATTTAGTTATGCCTACTCCAAGATTGTTGGACTCCAAACTATGGGTCCTTGGGTACTTAAAAAAGATTATTTTATATTAGAAAAAAATGTTCAAAACTATACAATTCCTGCAGGTAGAGAAGTTAATGAATTATTGTGGTTCAGTAACCAACCTTGGAATACCTTCGGATTAGGAGGTGTTGGTGGTTTTGGATTTGGAGGTATTGGATTGGGAGCGTCAGAAGCGGGTTATGCACAAATGGGATACCAAGGATCTTACTTTATGATGTCAGGGTTTGATTATCTGATAAGAATGCAAGAGGCAAATATTCTTAACAGAATATTGGGTGGTTCATTAACATACCGAATTACAGGATTACCTGATGGTAAAAAAAATATATTCCTATATAACACACCAGGAGGTAGATTTAATTGGAATAATTATAGTATGTACGCAGGAAAGGCGGTTTGGTATTGGTATTATGACGTGGGTCCTGATGATAGGGCGGCATGTTTAAAGGCAAACAAAGATATTATTAAACTACCCACAGATGTTCCATTGGAGGAATTATCTTGGGAGGACTTGAACCAACCAGGAAAACAATGGGTTAGAAGATGGTTTACCTCATACGTGAAAGAAACATTATCGAGAGTTAGAGGAAAATATAGTGGTAACTTAAAAACTCCTGACTCTGAAATAACAATGGATTACCAAAGTTTGGCGACTGAGGCAAAAGATGAAAAAACAAAATTGTTGGAGGAACTGATTGGTGCGGAAGGATGGCTTACAAGGCTTAGACCTGACAAAGTCATGGAACGAGAAGCTCTAATTGCGGAAAACTTAAATAAACAAATGAAATTCAGGGCAATGCCAAGGCAAATATACGTTATATAATATGGCAATAATAAAATCTATACCCATAAAAAAAATAATTAACAATCACCTTGTGGATGTTTCAGAAGTTTCCACAGTTTCAGAATTGGAATATAAGACAACAGGTGAGTCGTTAATCATAGTTAAAGGACCATTAACTTCCACTATCATATTGGATTCATCAACAACTGAACAAATAAAGATAAAGTCATTGAACCAAACAATAGTTAAAACGACAGGCGGTTTGATTGATGAAAAATAT
>JACCDP010154895.1_pt1 | contig 36530 bp, 37 predicted proteins | sample 7445841 | NCBI WGS metagenome assembly JACCDP01 (sample SAMN15323441, study PRJNA562643) | freshwater metagenome | isolation source: river surface water | place: USA:Blue River Watershed | collected 2017-08-17 | reverse complement strand
CTTGGTGATCATCCGCGAGAGGGTAAAGAGCGTGGTTTTGAGAGTTCCATGGATGGCGAGTTCGTGCAGCTTGTAAAGCGACAGGTACATGAGCTTGGCAAAGTACCCCTCGATCATCAGGCTCTTACCAATCAAGCCGCCCATCATGTTGCCCACCGTGCTGAACTTGCCCAGCGACACCAAGGAACCAAAATCTCGGTAGCGATACGGCTTGAGCGGCTGGTTGGCCAAGCGGCGTTTAATTTGCAGCCACATATGCGTGGCCTGCTGATGTGCGGCTTGTGCACGAGGCGGCACAATGCCTGCCCGGCCACCATCGGCATCTGAACAGGGGCATGCAGCGCAATCACCCAGGGCAAAAATATCGGGGTCGCGTGTGGTTTGCAGCGTGTCATGGACCACCAACTGGTTGATGCGGTTGGTCTCCAGCCCACTGAAGTCTTTCAAGAAATCAGGTGCTTTCACACCTGCAGCCCACACCACCAGTTCGGACTCGATTTCGCGGCCATCGGCCAGGCGAATACCCGTGGGGGTGACCTCCATCACTTTGGAACTGGTGTGCACTTGCACGCCCAGGCGGGTGAGAAGCTGTTCAGTCGCTTGTGACAAGCGCGGCACCAAAGCCGGCAAAATGCGATCAGCCGCCTCAATCAAGCTGACTTTGATGTCCTTGTCGGCGTCAATGCGGTCCAAGCCAAACGACACCACCTCGCGCGTCGTGCGGTGTAATTCCGCTGCCAACTCCACGCCCGTGGCGCCTGCGCCGATGATGGCCACATGCAATTGTCGTTTGTGGATAACTCCAGCCTGGTTGTGCGCTCGGATACAGGCATTGACCATCCTGGAGTGAAAAGACTTGGCATCATGCTGCGTTTCCAGCTTTTGCGCATACTCTTTGACGCCCTGTGTGCCAAAGTCGTTGCTCAAGCTCCCTATGCAAATCACCAGTGTGTCGTAGTGGATGTACTGCGTGGGCGTCACATCTCGCCCTTGCTCATCCACATAGGGTGCGAGCTCGATGGTTTTGTTGGCGCGGTCAAGTCCCTTGAGTTCACCGATTCGAAAGGTGAAATGGTTCCAATGGGCCTGCGCCATGTAATCCACTTCGTGGTCGCCCAGGTCCATGCTGCCTGAGGCGATTTCATGCAGCTTGGGTTTCCAAATATGGGTGCGGTTTTTGTCAACCAGGGTGATGAGCGCTCGCTGGCGCCGGCCATAGGTATTTCCAAGTCGGGTCGCCAGTTCCAGACCGCCAGCGCCGCCCCCCACGATGACGATTTTGTGTTGTGTGCTCATGTTCACGCTCGCGATCAGATCGACAAATTCAGAGGGCAAATTAAGCGCCGTGAAACGCCATTCACCAGGGACATCCTATAGGGTTGAGTCTGTATGACTTGACACGACTACGCAATGCGAACACCCTATCTGCAACCCCTCGCTGTCGGCCTGCCATCCAGTTCCTGGCCTACCGCGATGACAGCGTCAGTACCGCCCACACACAAGTAATTTTTTTGCACTCTTTATCTGACCGGGTTGTTGCGCTAGAGCAGGAGTCCTGCGAAAAACCTACAACACCAATGCTAGGCGCCGTGCCCTTTGATATAGGTTTCAAGAAATCCGATTTGTTGTCCCATTTGGCGGATGCTGTCCTTGACGACATCACCAATCGAAATCACGCCAACGACAACACCTGCTTCAACGACCGGCAGATGGCGAAAGTTGCGGGTCGCCATCAAACCCGTGCATGCTTCGATGGGATCTTCAAGCTTGACCGTCACAGGATTGATCGTCATCGCTTGTTTGACCTCGACTTGCTTGGCATCAAGGCCGGGTAACAGGACTTTGATGGCGCAGTCGCCTTGCGTGAGAATACCCACCAACTTACCATCGTCAATGACCAAGATCGCTCGCACGCGTTTGTCGCGCATCAGTTGCAGCGCTACCACTACTTTGTCATCGGACCTCACACTGATGGTGGTTGCGGGTTGGGGTTTTTGCGCTAAGCATGATTTGACGCTGGTCATAGGGGTGTGGGAATAGCTACAACTGAATTAACTTTGACATGCGCTCAAAATTTTTCGGGCGTTGGCCGAAAAATTGAGTGCTTTCACCCACTATGGTATCGCAATTGGAGGGGGTCGCCGGCGTCGACGGTGGTAGTGCAAACGCCGTTGATTCCAAAACTTGAATGAACGCTTACTGCTTAAAACGGGAATTCAGATCGTGCAAGGCATGCTGAAGCAACCACTCCAGCGGAAAGTACAGAAAAGTGCCCCCCATCGAGCGGAAATGGGGCAACTGATCCCAGTTGGCAGGCATGCCGAATGGCTTTGACCGGTTGCGACACTGGGCGGCAACATCTTGCACGGCTGCCAGCAGTTCGGGGGGCTGCGACCCACGCTGTCCCGTCATGTCGTAAGCCAAATCGTTGGGGCCAATGAGATAAGCATCGACACCCGGCACGTCAAGGATCTCGGCTAAATTCTTAACCGCTGACACCGTCTCGATCTGGACGATCAGGGTCTTTTCAGCCACCTGAGCGCCACTGGCATAACGCACCAGTTCAACGGCTTCGCGCACATCCTGCGCGGTGGTGATATGCGGGACGATCAGCCCGCTGGCTTGCCGATCCAGGTAGCGCACCATGACCGCAGGATCCTTGGACCAGCTCCGAACCATGGGGCATATGCCCGCAACATGCGCTGCACGAATGAGCTCGGTGGCAGCATCCAATCCCAACCCGGTTCGCTCGCAATCGATCAAAGCGACGTCGGCACCAAACTGGGCTAACGGTCGCATGACATCGGGATTACGCCCCGCCAGATTGACCGCGATCACGGGTTGACCCGCACGCAGCCGTTGTTGAGCGTCGTAAAGTGCCATATCAGAATCCGTAAAGTTCGCAGGGATGCGCCACCAGAATGTCATGAATCAATTCACGTCCACCCAACCAGCGCAGAAACAGATTCAACAAGTCCCCATCATTGGGCATGGGGCTCTTGATGAACACATGGGGCCAATCACTGCCCCAAACGAGTCGGTTGGGAACCTCCCGCAACAGGAGGTCCGCGCACGAAGCGGTGCTGCCGTAGGGAAAAGGCTCTCTGGTTAATCGATAGGGCGCCGTTAATTTGATCCAGGCCTTATCCGCATGGGCCAACTCCAACAGCCCATGAAAACCCGGGGTGGATCCCAGCTCGGCCGGGACATACCCCAGATGCCCGAACACCAACGGAACGCCCAAATCGCCCAACTGCCTGTCCAGATCATCGAATTCATTCACATGCATCAGAAATTCGATGTGCCAGCCCAAGGGCCGTATGGTGTGGGCGAGCTGACGTAACCCGTCAAGCGGGAGTCGGCCCTTGCCATCCTTGAGATCGACAATATTGCACCGTACGCCACGCACGCCCTGTGCATGCAGTGTCTTCGCATCGTCGGCCGAGATATCGAAAGGCACGACTGCTACACCTCGCAAACGGATGGGGTCTTGTTGCAAAGCATCTAGCATCGCTCGGTTATCAGTCCCGTACACGCTGGGTTGCACCAACACCGCACGCTCGATCCCTAGCGTATCGAGCATGTGCCGATACTCCTCCAAAGAAGCCACTGGAGGGTTATACAAACGGTTAGCCACCAGAGGATAGATCGACTGAGGACCACAGACATGTGCGTGCGTATCGCAAGCGCCAGGCGGCAACTTGATCAGAGGTGAGAGAGGATGTGGATCGTGCGGTTCACACTCGACGTACTGAAAATGAGAAGATTCAGTCAATTTGTGCTCCGGTCGATTTCACCACACGCCCCCATTTGGTCACCTCGTCTCTAATGAGTTGGGCATACTGGGCAGGGGTGGTGAGGTAGGGATCTGCTCCCTGGTCGCTCAAGTATTGAGCAACGCTGGGTTCTTGCACAATGCGATTCACGGTGGCGTGTATCTTGTTCACGATCGCAACAGGCAGGTTGGCAGGACCCACCAGTCCAAAATATCCGCTGGCCTCATAGCCGGGCAAGCCTGATTCGGCGATGGTGGGTACATCCGGTAAGGCGGAGATGCGTTTCAACGTACTGACACCCAAAGCTCTGACTTTCCCGGTCTTGACGTTTTGTACGGCTGATGGTGCAGTGGCCAGTGACACCAGAACATGACCCGCTATCAGATCGGTCATTGCCTGTCTAGCTTGACTTTCCAGGGGTCTTCGATCTGTGTCATCAATCCACCTTGATCCCTTTGTCTCGAATCAGCGCCGACCAGCGCTGCAAATCGTCCCTGATGACTTGCATGAATGCCGCCGGGGAACTGCCCACGGCCTCCACCCCCATGGAGGCGAAACTCTTGCGCACCGACTCATCCTTCAGCGCCTCAACCGCCGCCTTGGACAAGATGGCCACGATTTCGGGGGGGGTGCCTGCTGGCGCGACCAAGCCCGTGAAGTTCTGAATCACAAAACCGCTGACCCCGGACTCACCGAAGGTGGGCACCGTGGCGAGCGAGGGCCATCGCTGAACCGATGAGACGGCCAGCGGTGTCAATTTGCCTTGCTCGATGAAAGAAGACGATGAGCTGACTTGGTCGAACAACAAATCAACTCGACCCGCCATGACATCTTGTAACGCCGGCCCAGCCCCTTTGTAGGGGACATGCAGCAACTGCGTGCCGGTCAACGCCTGGAAAAACTCGCCCACCAAATGGTTCGAGGTACCGTTGCCCGCGGACGCCATGGTCAAACCACCCGGCTTTTGTCGAGCCAATGCGATGAGATCCTGAAGTGACCGAGGACCTAAATTCGGGCGGGTTACCAATACAAAAGGCACCGACGCCAGATTCGTGACAGGGATGACCCCTTGCAGTGGGTCATACGGCCAATCCTTGTAAATATTTGGGGCTACACTCAACGAGCTGTTGGAGCCCATCATCAGCGTGTATCCATCGGGGGGTGACTTCATGGCAGCTTCAGCGCCCACCTTGCCCCCCGCGCCGACTCGATTCTCAATGACCAGGGGCTGCCCCAACACTTTGGTCATTGCCGCACCCACCACTCGAGCTGTCACGTCCACGTTCCCTCCCGGGGCAAATGGAACAATGACACGAATTGGTTTCTGAGGATAGGGCTGCGCCCAGGTCAGGACAGCACTCGCCCCCAAAACACAGGCCACCACCACACGGCGCAAGTACGCCCCAACGGTCCAATTCATAGCCGGCACCTCTTGTGAACAAAGAACACACTGTCGCAGTGAATTCGCTATCGATGGACTAGGGAATACGCTCTGCTCTGTCTAGGGAGTGACACCTTCACGGCTCAAATCCGAACACAAGGATCTTGTTGGACCCATAGAACCGTCCAGGCAGCGAGCGTTTTGGTGGAATAACTTCCGCTGGGGATAGACCGATCTGCCCACAGCCAATACGATTAGCTGGCTCGATCCTATCCGGTGATATAGCTTTGTAATTGCTCAATCATTGATTTTTGGTAGGCGATCATTTCTCTAACCACATCTCCAATGGAGATCAAACCGATCACGTTGTCACCATTCATGATGGGTAAGTGCCTGATATGGTGATCGGTCATGATTTGCATGCACTGATCGACGGTGTGGTTCGCGTCAATGGTGATGACCTTCGAGGTCATGATTTCGCTCACCTTCAGGTCACTGCTGCTCTTGCCTTTGAGTGTCACTTTGCGCGCATAGTCTCGCTCAGAAAATATACCCGCCAACGCCGAACCCTCTAGCACCAACAACGCGCCGATATTGTGCTGAGCCATGATTTCCAGAGCTTCTCTGACGGTGGCGTTGGGGCCGACCGAGTACACAGACCGATGACTGAGGTCCAAAAATTGGCGGATGGTTTTCATGACTCAATCCCCTTCGTGTGGTTGACCTCAGATCAATGTAGGGAAATTCAGAGATTCAGAAACCATGGGAATTCCCTAATGAGGGGCTTCTCCTTTGTCCTGCAGACTCAAAAAATCACTGCAAAGTTCTAATGGCGAAGTTTTTTCAGATGGAGTCTAGGGACTTGAGACTTGAGTCTTTGGGGGATATTACCTTCTGATGCTGGTTTTTTTAAGAACTTTGTCGCCGTCTACCAAGTGGGATTGAATAAACTCGCTTTTTCTTCAGACAGGGGGTGATGCATGTGCAGATGGGTCGCTTATGCAGGTCCCGAGATTTATCTCGAGGACATCCTTTTTCACCAGGCCAACTCGATCGTGAGCCAGAGTCTTTCCGCCAAAGAGTCTGTATTCACAACCAATGGTGATGGCTTTGGCGTAGCTTGGTATACGGCGAGAACACAAGCGGGGCTTTTCAAGGACGTGTTGCCGGCCTGGAATGATGCCAATTTACGATCTCTCGCCGGACATATTCGTACTCGCCTTTTCTTTGCGCATGTTCGAGCCACCACCGGTACCTCCGTGAACAGAGCCAACTGTCACCCATTCATCTGGCGCAATTGGACCTTCATGCATAACGGCCAAATTGGTAACTGGGCAAAATGCCGAAAGTCATTCGAATCGCACATCCACGGGGATATTTACCCTCACCGCGAAGGTACCACGGACAGTGAAGCCTTGTTTCTGTTGGCCATCAGCCTTGGACTGGAACAGAATCCTGTCAAGGCAATCAATCAAACGCTGAAAATCGCCCTGCGAACCATGCAAGACCATGGTGCTGAGGAGCCGCTTAGAGCCACGTTGGCCATCTCCAATGGACAGGATATCTGGGCGCTTCGCTGTGCCAGCGATGCACGCTCGCCTACCCTGTACTATGGCTCGCCTCAAACTCGAGCGACCGAGAAGGGGTTAAATCCATTCAACACGATCGCTTCAGAACCCATGGATGGCGATGCTGACCATTGGCATCGCGTGGATGCGGGCACAGGTATCCACTGGACACCCGACAAGTTGATCACGTTCGAATTGGACCTATGACGTGGGATTCGTCTCAGGCTTGAAGATCCACATGGTTTCGATCAAGGCTGATGGGCTTCTTGGTGTCACGCATTTCAAAAGTTGGCCTCTTGAATAATGACATTAACGTCTTGCCTCTAAGTTCTTGGACGAAATGCTCAGCGGCATGCACATTGTTTTCTTCGAGTGCCCGCCCCAGTTTCAGAAACAGGGGGTCCGAGCGCAGCATGGGATCCAGATTGAATAACATCTGCAGGAGTTGTCTGGCCAGGCTCAGGTTCGCCGAGCCAATGGCGTCCACCAATGCGTGGAATTTCTGTCGCTTTTGATGCTGACGGCTCTCAAAGCCCTGGCTGTTTTTGCCATAGCCTTGGCCACCCCTCTCTACACGGAAATAGCTTGTGGCTTCCATGGACACCTCCTACAGACCGTTATTTCATTGCCAACTACCTCTCAAGAAAAGATTCGTTGATTGGCTGAAATCTCTAGACCAGTAAGCTATATATCAATAAAGATTGAATGTCGGGAAATCAGCCAATCGCCATTCAATAAGCATAAGGCGTGCCAAAACAGATGGCAATTTATCGCCACCTGGTTCAAAGAAACAACTTGGGCGGCCCGGACACCCCGTAACTGGGGCCAATGCCAGAAGAGGGGTTGATCGGGCATTGGGTACTCATGCTGGCCTCTACATATTTTGACGGGCCATTTCCACTCAATATCTCCATACAGGCAAATCCTGTGATCTTGTTGTAGCCGGTCGTCGCGACGTTATCGAATACCGCGACTGTCACATAACGACAGGTTTGCTTGACCGTGGCTGCCGCTGCACTGCAATTGTTGACAGCGGCGTACAGCGGATTGCTGAAATTACCTGAATTCACGAATATCTCTTCCCCAATCGACATCGACTGTCCAATGCGTGTAGTCACCAGCGTGGTCAAACTACTTGAACTGATATCGGCGCTTGTCGCCGCCGCCCAAGCGCCCGCAGGAAAGCTCGTACCTTTGATATTGCAGCCCGCATAGGTTTTAGACCCCAGTTGGAAAACATACGATTTTCGGGTGCTCGGGTCGATCTTGGGACCCGGTGGTGTGCTAGAGGCATTCCAGTAGTTGTCATACATACACTGCGGGATCGCCAAGGGAAACAAGACATTGGCCCCCATGGTGGAAGGGCCGGCGCGCGCGGCAACGGCCGTCACCGCAACCGGCAAACTCGCAATGCCCAAGAAATTTGCAAAAAAGGTTTTGATCTCCCCAGTGTTTTGATCGATTGAGCGGGAGATAGAGACACGGATGGCTGGCACATCAGTTTTAGCCGGTGTCATGGGCAGCAGCTGAAGTCCCAAATGATTCCCTGAGGTATCCCAATACCCGGTCTGTATCGATGCATCTGTGATGACCTTGCCATCCACCAGATTGCTGGCCAGCATGGCTTGCGCCTGGGCGGTTGCTGTGGTCCAGTTAGGCGTTCCGCCTTCGCCCAGATAACGACCACCAGCCATGGCGGCGGCGTCTGCGGTGGTTTGCATTTGAGCGCGAGTCACCCACAGGTAGGGGTAGTCAACGGCGAGCGCGCCAAACCCCAGCAGTAACGGTAATAACAACGCAAATAAGATGCTCACGACTCCCCGCTCGCCGTGTAGCGCAGAGCCCCGACGCCAGTGGCTCGAAAGCATTGACATGTCAGGAGTTGTTGCTTAGAAATTTACTTTTTATTGTTTCGCTCTTTCATCGCATCCTTACGTTCCTTTTTTTCGTCTTCTCTGAGCTGGGCCTTGTCTGACTTGAAATTGGCTTTATCTTTTGCGATGGCGGCTTTGTCAGCGGCGACTTTGTCTTTATCGGCCGCTACAGCACTCTGTGTGCCAGACCCAGTGGCGGCTGGCGCTCTGGTTGTTTGAGCGAACGCTGACACCGGGGTGGCGGCGACAATGGCCGCCGCTGCAATCGGTGTGAACCAAGACACGGTCGGTAAAAACTTCACGAAGAACTCCTGGAATGAGTGGCAATACGCCAGCGTCATCCTAAGTAGCTCTCCCGCTATCGATTGGTTCGACAGAGTACGTAACTGGAGACAGTATGTCCAATTCTGAGGTGAAAGGATTGAGACATTGCAGGGGGGGCACCGCAGATTGGCTTGCCTCTAGAGAGTAAGCGATGTGGTCAAAGCATCCGGAACGCCAACGCCGCGATAACGGTAGGCGGCAGTGCGGCCACAAATAACTTGCCCGCATTGATAACGCCTTCGTCAAACTTGTCCTTGAGGATCGCGACCCCAGCAGGGTTCGGCGCGTTAGCAATCACGGTAAGACCTCCCCCGGTCACCGCACCTGCCACGACCGCCACCTTGAACTCGGTATCCAACCCAGGCACCTGCGAGGCCAGGTAGGTCAGTGCGGCGTTGTCCGTGATGGCCGTCAGTGCCGTCGCCCCATAGAAAACCGCATCAGCACTGAGGCTCATGAGCAGCGGTTGGAGCCACCAGGCTTGCTGCCCGCCCAGGACCACCAGACCCGCCAGAAAAAAAGCAACCAGCAAGGCCTCGCGAAGGATCAGCCGGTCCTGATGCAGCACATACGCATTGGCGTATCCGATGAAAAACAGCAGCAGGCCCATGAACACCACGGGGTGATGCGCGAAAAGAACAACGCCAAGGAGGAAACCCAGGTGAATCACAACCACGATAGAAGGAACCGTCATGCGGGCAACCACGGGTTTGCCCAAGCCACGCAATTCGCGCCTCATGATGAGGGTCAAAAGGGCTGCGTTAAAAAGCGCCGCAAGGCCTGCCTTCCAGCCAAAGGTCTGGAACATGAAGGGCAGGTCCCACTGCCAGGTGTCGGCCACCATGAGCACAGGCGGTGCCGCAAAGTGGGTGAGCGTGCCACCAATGGAGACATTGACAAACAACACCCCCAAGGTGGCGTACTTCAGACGCTCACTCACCCGTTGGGAGAAAACAGAATCTCGCAGCAAGAGGGCGGCCAGTGTCATGGCCGCAGGTTCGGTGATCAACGAACCCAGCAACGGCACCACCGACAGCAGCAGAAAGTAATTCACCATCGCCGTCGGCAGCGGTGTTCGGCTTGCAAGTTGGTGGACCAGTTGGCTGCAAAACTGCAGTATGGGCCGGGTGCCTGCCACCACCATGATGGCAAACACGAAAAGCGGTTCCGTGAAATCGCGGGATTCGAGGTATTCGAGGGTGGGCACGCTACCCACCATGGCGAACATGGCGATGGCCAATACCATGGCCCACAGGCCAAATACCACCTCAACCTCGCCCAGGAGGTGCCAGATACCGGCGTGGCGCGGGTGCGTGTGGGCCAGGTGTTCAAAGTACTTGGTGCTGAATGTATGCAGCACGGCCAAGGTAAAGATGCCAGCTGCGATCCACGGCATGTATGGGTGGTTCATGAATAGGATTCCCACGGCCGAAGCCAGGCGGTGAGGCGGCCCGACCTTCACCTTTCCTGCTGCATGACTATCCATGCAGCACCCGGCTAAATGCTATCACTTGCGGAGGCACTTAGCGCCTACCTAAGATGGATATACCTGCGCAGAGAGGGTTTTTACCTACTGCTATTCCCGCCCTATTGCGGCGACTGCCTCTCTAAATAATGAGTCATTTTGGGCACCATGCGTGGAAAGACCGACAGCACCACCAGACAGGCACATGGATAGCCCAAGCCCAATCTTTTGAGCCACTCAGACCACCCGCCCGCCATATCCCAACCCGATATGAGCATGGAGCCTGAGACGCCGGCGACAGAGGTCAAGAAACATCCAACCAATCCCACCAGAATGATGGTCTTGGTCGAGGGCATGTTCAATGAGTTGGCCATGATATGAATGGATGGATAGATGACTTGCGTGTCATTGTCACGTATTTATGGCGCCGGCCTAGGTAACATGGATCGATTGAAGTGCAACGTTACGGTGCCCTGCTCATGACCTGCCTCTACCAGTCGTACCACGATGATGACGTCAGGGAAGCAAATGGGTGGTGTGTCAGCGGACGAGGCGCTAATTTCGCTACTTGATCCTGGGCCGAGATAACAAATAGGCAGCAATAACTTTGCCGATGTTGGCAAATCAGTCAGCCTGGATGGCATTTTTTTCTTAGGGGCCACACGCAGCGAAGCATGTGACCCCAGTGAATGACGGGCAAAGCAACCCGTCGCCCAATACTCAATCGATTTTATAGTCTGCGGGGAATGTGAATCCGACCTTCTTCAAGTTGGATATATAGGCTTTGAACACTTGAGATCCCGGCTCCCCACGCTTATTGGCATCCTTAGCCATGTCGTTTGGCAAATCAGCAATAGAAGCGGCCCATTTGGCTTTCTCGGATGCAGGAAGCTTGGTCACAATCACGCCGTTGTCTTTTAGTTTTTGTAATCCTTCGATATCCGCTTTTTGCTGCATTTGCGCATTCACCACGTCATATTCACGTCCGACTGCAACCATGACATCCTGAACAGGTTTAGGCAATTTTTTCCAGGTATCCAGGTTGATAGTCAGCGCGATGGCGGCTGGAGCACCAAGGCCGGCATCCAGGTAGTGTTTACCGACTTCGTGGAGTTTGAAACCGAAGTAAGGGCCAGGGAAAATCACAAATCCCTGATATATCCCTGTTTGCATGGCGTTATAGCCCTCATTCAAATTGGACTGAACCCCCACTACGCCAGTGTTTCTGAACCAATTCAGATTGGGGCCTGCGGCTCCTATCTTGTTGCCTTTGAGATCTTCAAATTTTTTGATTTCGAAACGAGCCCCAATTCCATAGTCTCCGTTCTGGCCTATCCCCAGGTGTTTTTGGTTGTATCGTTTTTCAAAGACCTCATACAGCCACTTGACCTCGTCGTAGGTCGCCCGCACGGCCTTGACAGCCTGCACATGATCGGAAGGCTGAAACGGGAAGAAGAATGGGAAATTATTGGTGAACAACGTTGCACTGTGAAAGGGAAAGTTGATCACACCCACATCCAGCAGTCCCGATTTAGTCGCCTCCAAGGTTTCAGGCAGTTTGGCAATAGAGCCACCCCAGGCCGCAGTCCATTCAATTTTGTGCCCCAATGGCTCCAGGCGCTTGTTGACTTCAGGCATGAAAAAGTCTTGTACAGCCGTTACATGGGCGATGCCCTGGACAGGATGTCCCGCACCAATTCTTAATTTGAACGTTTCCGCAACGGCACCCGTTGCAAAGAGTGCCCCCGCTACCGCAGCCAGTACGGTACGTTGCTTGAAAAGAAAATTAGCTTTTGTGACAATGGTCATCATGGTCTCCTGGTTGAAAATAGTTTAGAAATTTTGAGGCAAATAAGTGGCAATGATTGGGAAACAATAAACCAGAAAGGCTAAGCCCACAAGGAAAACCCAGTACGGCATGCTTCCAATAAAAATTTGTCCCAAGGTGACATCTTTATCAGGCACGCAGGCTTTGACTGTATAGACCGCCAAACCAAAGGGTGGGGTCAAAATACCCGCCTCAATAGCCAAGATGCCAATGATTGCAAATGCGATGGGGTCCAGTCCAAGCTTGATAGCCAAAGGAGCAAAGATGGGAACCGTCAACAAGATGATGGACACCGAGTCGATGAACATACCCAGGATAAACCAGACCAGCACCATGAAGGCAATGATGGCAAGTACCCCCAAGCCTAGGCCTAGGATAAATTCCTGCATGCTGTTCACCACCCCGCCCATGGCGAGCAGGCGAGAGTACATCTGAGCGCAGATGAGTAGAAACAGCAAAGGCGCTGACGTACGTCCGGTTTCCGATATGGCGTCGACGATGTCGCCCCACTTAAGGCCTTTAAGTAACGCCAGTGACAATGCCAGCAGAGCACCGATGCCAGATGCCTCGGTCGGCGTGAAATATCCCGTCCAGATACCGCCCAGCACAATCACAACCAACAACAAAGTGCCCACCGTGCCCAATACAGTTTGCAAGTCGATGGCTGGTTCAACAGGCTTACCCCGACTATGCATCGCTGCGGCGATGGCAGCCTTCCCTGCACCAAACAACTCGGGCTTGAGTAATGCCAGTACTACGCAGTAAAGTGCATAAAAACCTGCCAACAGGAATCCGGGCAAAAAACCTGCCAAAAATAATTTTCCAATTGAGAGTTCCGTCAACACGCCCCACACAATCATCAGCACTGATGGCGGTATCAGCATGCCCAAGGAGGAACTGCCTGCGATGCAGCCCAATGAAACGGTTTTATCGTAGTTCAGAGCTCGCATTTGCGGGTAAGCGATTCTGGAAAAAGTGGCCGCTGAAGCGATAGAGACTCCCACAACCGCGGCAAACACAGCGTTGCCAATCACAGTAGCCACCGCCAGTCGACCCGGCAAAAAAAACAGAACTCGGTTGACTACCTGAAACAGATCTTTTGCGGCACCACTCCTGGCAATGAGCTCCCCCATCAAAATAAACATTGGAATGACTGCAAATATGTAATCGCGCAGTACCTCGAATGCAGTGGTGGACAAAATGGAAAGTGCTACGGAAGTTTTCCCAGCCAAAATTCCAACACCCAAAACGCTCGCAGTGGCCAGAGCAACGTTGATGTGTATGCCAGCAGCGATCATGACAATCAAAACCACAATCATGAGGCCTGCAAATGAAGTTGAGTCCATGATCACACCCTCCCTTGCGCGTCTGAACCCTCAGGCGTCAAAATTTCAGACTCGCCGCGAAGACCTTCCAGGAACAAATACACATATCCCACAGCGGAGAGCAGGCTGGTCAGCACTATGATGATTCTCACGGGATAGGTGGGCACTCGAAGCGCGCCGTCGCCCTGGTATTCATTGATCTCAATCGCTTGAATCATCGGATCCCAGGAGGCGTAAGCCAATGCCAAAAACAAGCCAATGCCCAAGATATACCCCATCATGGAAAAAGCACGCATCAGCCAGGCTGGCAAGTAAGCGTCAAGAAATTCAGCTCGCAGCATCCCTCGCATACGGATCGAGTGAGAGAGTTGCAAAAAAGCAATGGCGACAATTGAGTTCGAGACCAACTCGGCTGTGCCTTGTATGGGGGAGTTGAATAGGCCACGGGCGAGCACATCGGCCAAGATCAAAAATGCCAGCGCGAAAAGCCAAATGGCTGCGAGCATGTGCAAAGAGCGAACCAATCGCTTGTGCCAGTCCGGATTCTGTAGTTGCATGGTGAGTGCTTCCCTTTTGTCGTTCACAGATCGCTGTCCAGCAGTGAAGGTTCTTTGACGGTCGATGGGGCGCATAACTTTTTAGGCACCCCAAGTGATTGCCCGAACCAGCGTGCGATTCATACTAGCGGTCAGATGGGTTTTGATATTCAGGGGCAACCCTTGTATGATGAAGCGAACCACAAGGAACTGTCACATGAGCGTCTTACATTTGGTATCGCGGACTTCTAGTGAGCCGCCGCCGACTCTGACAGCCAGCCTTGCCCTAGACAAGGCGCGCCATTTAACCCCTCGTTTTGCAGAAAGGGCGCTAGCCTGCGAAGCACTGCGGCATTGTCCCGACGAATCGATTCAAGATCTTTTTGACTCGGGCTTGATGCGAATGATGCAGCCCAAGATGTTCGGCGGATCTGAACTTGGGATGAGCGAGTGTTTGGACGTGGTTCTCGAAATCGCCAAAGTGTGCCCATCGACTGCCTGGGTCTTCACCAATCTGGCCTCACATGCCTGGACGATTGGTCAACTGGAATTGCAGGCCCAACAAGATGTTTGGGGTTCTGATCCGAGAGCGCTAGCAGCTACCGGACTCGCCTTTCCTTGCGGCAAGGCGACCTATGAGCGCGGTGGGTATCGAGTTAGCGGCCGATGGCCATTTGCCAGCGGTGTCGATGCGTCATCTTGGATGATCGTTGGATGCATGACAGATGCTGGTGATGGTTCAGCACCTCATCGTCGTTTTTTTCTTGTTCCCCAATCTGACTTCAAAAGCCTTGATAACTGGCATGCCTATGGATTAACAGGCAGTGGCAGTCATGATGTGGAAGTTGTCGACGCATTTGTACCCGAGCACCGAAGTGTGTCTGCTGAGATATTCGCAGCTGGCAAAGATTTGCCTGGCGGAAAGATCCACGCACATCCCATGTACTCAATGCCGACCTTTGTTTCGTTTGCGTATTTTTTGTGCATTGTTCCCTTAGGCGCTGCTAAGGGTGCCATCGAACAATTTGTAACGAGCATGCGTCACCGTGCGGGCACCTACACAGGCGCCAGAGTGTCAGAGCTTGCATCGGTACAAGCTCGCATCGCCGAGTCGTCAGCCTGCTTGGATTTTGCAGAAACCGTTTTGCGTCGAGACTGGCAGGAACTGGAAATGTCGACGGCAAGAGGAGAGTACCCTAGCCTGGAAACGAAATTGAAGTGGAAGCGTAACGTTGCCTTCGCTTCAGGTTTAATCGTCAAAAGCATTGATACGCTGATGCCCGCTGCAGGCGCTGCCGGGCTTTCTTCAAAACTTCCTTTGCAGAGACTGTTTCGTGATATTCACGCAGCTTCTGCTCACATAGCCCTAACCTGGGATATTCAAGCAACTGCCTATGGTCAGAGCGCTCTAGGCATTCCCCCCCAATCTGGGCTTCTTTTGTGATTTTGTGAACGGCACTTTTTTGTCAACAGCCAGCGCTAACCTCCTATGAATCGTCAAGCTCTACTAGATTCCTGGGTTCATCACACCGCTGATTCCGCACCCTGCTCTGTGGCCGAAATGAATAGCCGGGTGGCGCGATTTGAGGAAATTCCCAGCAGTACAAAGGCTTTTGCCGACACGTATATCCCGGGTCATCAGCGAGTCTTGTACAGCGTTATCGGCTCTGGTGTCACTGACGACCCCAATTTCCACCCCAAAATCCGAGCCGCTGAAAATTTTCACATTGACTATATTGTGGCTCCTCAAGGATGTGGCGCTGCACTGCATTGGCATGAGAGCGAGGAAGTGTTTGTCGTGCAGGCGGGCCGATGGGAAGTGGATTGGGTGGACGGAGAAACTCAACAGTTGCATACCGTAGTTCTAAAAGAGCGTGACACCATCAGCGTTCCGCCCTTTGTCCACCGCGCATTCAGAAGCCTGGACGGTGAAACTGGCTTGCTGCTATCCATACTGGGCGGAAAGAACCCTGCGCCCGTGAAATGGCATCCCGATGTGGCCAAACGCGCTCAGGAACATGGTGTTGGATTTGACGCTGACGGCGTTGCTCATCAGTCTCTTGATTAAGTCTGAAGCTGAGTTGCTCAATGGTGCAAAGACACTTTGCTCAGCAGACCTCATAAAAGACGAAAACAAGCCCCATAAAGAGGCTATTGGCGAGGCAAAAGAGATTGTTTATCTCACTCGCTCAGTTTTCAACTGGCTTGTTTTTGGTGGCTTCGTTCATTCAAACCATCAGTGCCCACGCATTCGCTTGAGGTGATGACCGGCTGTCAGCACTGCTCCGTCGGTTGCCCAAACAGCTCAGATACCCTCTCTTTGGGACGACAAGTTCGAAGTAACGTCCCTTTCTCTCCATAGCTTTCAAATGCGATTCTCAAGCCCGTTGCGTGGTGTGGCATGTTGCTTGCATTCATCTTGGATACAAGTTTGGATGCACCAAAATGAAACACACCCCCGAACCACCCGACACCAGCAAAGCAGTACCAGTTGGCTGGATCACTAAACTGAGTTCGCCCCTTCGGGCATCGACTGCTGATCAGAGCGAAATCGGCACGCTCAAAGGCTTGACTTTTGCCGTCAAGGACAACATTGATGTAGCAGGTCTACACACCACCGCCGCCTGCCCAGACTTTGCATACATGCCCCAGAAACACGCCTCGGTGGTGCACCGCCTGCTTCAGTCTGGTGCATCGCTGTTCGGCAAAACGAACCTGGATCAGTTTGCCTGCGGTCTGAATGGGACACGCTCTCCCTATGGTGCAGTGCCCAATTCTTTTAACCCTTTGTATGTCAGCGGCGGCAGTAGCAGTGGATCGGCCTATGTGGTGGCCACGGGCGAGGTGGACTTCTCATTGGGTACCGACACGGCAGGCTCTGGGCGAGTACCAGCGGGACTGAACAACATCGTTGGATTCAAACCCACCCGGGGTCGCATTAGCGCGGCGGGGGTTTTGCCGGCGGCACAGAGCGTGGATGCGGTATCGATCTTCGCTCGCAGCGTGCCATTGGCTTGGCGGGTTCTTATGGCGGCTGCATCGCATGACCCGCTCGACCCATATTCGCGCTCAGCCACTGATTTACCTTGGCGGGCTCAGCCCTTCCCCGCTGCACCTCGCATAGGGATACCGGATGTCCTAGAGTTTTACGGCGATGCAGCATCGCGTCTGGCATTTGAAACGGCCTTGGCGCGGTTGCGTCAGATGGGAGCCCAATTGGTGCAAATTCCATATGCACCCTTGGCGCGCGCTGCGGATTTGCTGTATGGCAGTGCCTTGGTAGCCGAGCGGCATGCGGCGATCAGATCGTTTTTTGACGCAAATGAATTGAGTGTGATTGAACCGGTGCGCAGCATCATTGCCCAATCGCGACGGTTCAGCGCCACCGATGTGTTCGAGGCGCAATTGACCTTGCGACAGATCGATCAAGAAGTCCGCCCGATGTGGAACGACATCGATTTCATGGTGGTTCCCACTGCGGCCACCCATGTTCGCATCGATGACATGCAAAGAGACCCCGTGGAACTCAATCGTCGACTGGGGTACTACACCAACTTCGTAAATTTGCTGGATTACGCCGCGTTGTCGGTGCCATCGGGCCTGCGGTCCGATGGTTTGCCATTTGGCGTGACCTTGATCGGCAAGGCCGGGCATGACTGGCCTCTGGCCGAATGGGGCACACGCTACCACGCAGCGGTTCAGTGCGAACCTCATGCTCGATGGGGTGCGACCGGGCAGACTATGAAACCGTCTGACTTGGCCGTCCCTGCGCCGCCGGATTCCGCCCTGTCCTTAGAACCCGAAATCCGTGTCGCGGTGGTGGGAGCTCACCTGAGCGGCATGCCGCTGAATTTTCAGTTGACCGAGCGTGGCGCCAGGTTAGTCCAAACCACTCAGACCGCACCGCATTACAAGCTCTACGCATTGGCCGACACGCAACCTCCTAAACCGGGTCTGATCCGGGTAGGCGCAGCAGAGGGCAAATCGGTACAAGTCGAAATTTGGTCCTTGCCTTTGTCCCAATATGGCTCGTTTGTCGCCGGTATTCCAGCGCCCCTGGGCATTGGCACGCTGACCTTGCAGGACGGCAGCCATGTCCAGGGCTTTTTGTGTGAAGCCCATGCGTTGGCCAATGCAACCGACATCAGCCACCACGGTGGTTGGCGGTCGTACATGCAGTCTCAAAAACCCCTTTCCCAACCCGTTTGAATCTTTCATTTTTAACAAGGAGTACACCATGCAGCGTTCTTCCAACACCCCGCGAAACAGCACAAAGGCTCAGGCCATGCAGCCCGCACGCAGGCGCTTGTTAAAAGCCGGCGGCGTCGCACTGGCTTCTCTGAGTGCCCCGGCACTGGTCATGGGTCAAACCAGCCCCAAGATTCGGGTCGGGTTTTGGCCTGTCGCCTCTGGCATTCCATTTTTTGCAGCAATCGAAAAAGGCTATTTCAAGGATGCCGGCTTGGATGTCGAGCCCCTCAAACTTGCCAGCCCACAACAGGTGGCCGAAGCCATGATTGCCGGACGGGCGGAGGGTAGTTCGAATGGCACCGGCTCTGCTGCACTTGGCATTGCCGAAATTGCGCAACCCGGTTTGTTGCAAATTTTCTGCACCAATCCGACCAACCAAAAATTTGTACTGGACGAGTTTATCGTCGCCAAAGATAGCCCCATCAAAGCGATCAATGAACTCAGTGGCAAGCGGGTGGCCTGCGGCCCCGGTGTGCAAAACGTCATCTTAGCCCGGACAGTACTGGAGCGCGCTGGCGCAAAGAATTTCAACGTGGTTGAATTACCCATCGGACAACACATCGCGGCTATCGCCGCGGCCCAAGTCGACGCCTGCTACACCTTGGAGCCCACGGGCACGGTCGGACGCATGAACGGCACCACCCGTAACCTCGAGGTCGGGGTGATCGCCAAGTATGTGTTGGGCGATCCGATGGCACCATGGCACGGCGGTTCGGCCAGTTTGACGACCGAGTTCATCAAAAAATACCCCGAGGTCACGCGTCGCTACATAGCCGCTTACAAAAGAGGCGTCGATTTGGTGAAAAACAACCCGGCGGAAGCACGGCCCTTCCTGAAAGGCTACACCGCCATCGAAGGCGCTTTGACCAACGAGGTGCCCATGGCGGACTACATGATGTCAAACGAATTCAAACCATCGGACATTGCCTACTTCCAGAAATTCTTCGATTTGTTCACCGAGCGGGGCATTTTCAACCGCAAGGTGGATGTGGGCGCCATGTTGTACAAAGGCTGAGAGATATGACCCGGGAAACCTCATCGGCAGAGACGACTGCCCCAGCACCATGGCAATCAAACGACACTGCTGCGTACGCACCGACGCAACAGCGTTTCGACTGGGGCAAGGCATTGCCTTTGGTCGGTCCCATGGTTTTACTGCTGGTTTGGGACCTGGTGGTGCGTTTTGGGCTGATCAAGCCCATCTTGCTACCGGCCCCCATCGATACCTTACTCACCCTGATCAATGGAATGGCTGGGCCGGTGTTGTTGCCGCACTTTTGGGTGACCCTGGAGCGCACCTTGTACGCCTTTGCCATCGCCACTGCGGTGGGCATGCCTTTGGGCATCGCCTTGGGCAGCAACGAGCGGGCCTACCGTAGCGTCGAATTCGTGATCGATTTTTTTCGATCCACACCGGCTTCAGCACTCATCCCGCTTTTTTTGCTGATTTTTGGCATCAACAACATCAATAAAGTGGCCATAGCCGCATTTGGTGCTTTTCTGATCGTTATCTTTAATTGCGCCTACGGGGTCATCAACGCCCGCAAACAACGGGTTGCGGCAGCCAAGGTGATGGGGGCATCACGTTGGCAAATCTTCAAGGACGTGCTGTTTTGGGAGAGTCTGCAACCGACCTTCGTTGGCTTGCGATCAGCCGTGTCCATGGCCTTAGTGATCGTGGTGGTGGCAGAAATGTTCATCGGTTCCGAGAACGGGCTGGGCCACAAAATTATCGATGCGCAGCAGGTGATGAATGTTCGGGTGATGTATGCCGCCATCATGGCCGCTGGAATTTTGGGCTATGCCCTGAATGTGTTGTTTTTGGCGCTGGAAAAGCGAGTAGTGCATTGGAGCGGACGATGAACTCAGTGATCAATGGACCCGTCTATGCCGACATTCCCAAACCCGCCTTTCAGCCCGGGCCTGCCGGAACACACATCACCATTCGAGGTCTAACCAAATATTTCGCAGGTTGGCCCCTGTACGAAAATTTTGATCTGGACATTCCCAAAGGCAAGATCGTGTCGATTTTTGGGCCTAACGGTTGCGGGAAATCGACCTTGATCAACATGATCTCGGGGCTAGTCCCCATCGACAAAGGTGAAATACTGTTTGACGGCAAATCGCTCAAAGACACCAAGATCGGTTATGTGTTTCAAAACTACCGCGAAGCCCTGTTCCCCTGGATGCGCACCATCGACAACATTGCCTACCCTCTGAAACTGGAAGGAAAAAGCAAAAACGAAGTGGATCGGCGCATGGAAGAGTTGGTGGCCTCTTTTGACGTCAAATTCGACCTGAATCGCTACCCGTATGAATTGTCGGGGGGCCAACAGCAGACTGCCTCGATCATGCGGGCTCTAGCGCCCAAACCCGAAGTCCTTTTCCTGGATGAACCGTTTTCTGCTTTGGACTTCGAAATGACTTTGTTCATCCGGGAAAAATTGCAAGAGGTATTCATCCAGACTGGCACGACCATGATGCTTGTCTCTCATGATCTCGAGGAGGCCGTATACCTGGCTGACCAAGTCTTGCTGTTGACCAAGCGTCCCACCTCGATCGCTGAAATTTTGCACTACAACGACCCACGCCCCAGGACGGTGGCCACCCTGAGCGAGGCCAATTTTGTGGCCACCAAAAAACGCAGTCTGGAAGTTTTTCAACGCGAGGTGCGCAGATGATCGAGTGCTTTGGTCACGCGATTTTGATTGCGATAATTGCTGTATGAGTACACAACAAATCAACCGGGTTTCTCTGGCCGACGAGGTCTATTTGCGACTGAAGCAGGACCTGGCTGATTTTTATTGGGTACCTGGCGATCGGTTTACTGAGAATGATGTGTCTGAGCGCCTTCAGGTTTCACGAACGCCTGTCCGACAAGCGCTGTTGCGCCTACAACAAGAGGGTCAGGTCGAGGTGCTGTTTCGAAACGGCTGGCGTGTTCTGCCATTCGATTTCGAGCGATTCGATCAACTCTACGACCTACGGGTGCTGATTGAAACCGAGGCGGTACAGAGGTTGTGTGAAGGAAAGACACGGGGTGACCCGCAACGCTGCAATGACATTCTTGATGAACTGGGTAGAAGGTGGCTTGTACCCAAAATTCGGCGCAACATTGACCCTCACGAAGTGTGCGTTTGGGACGAGCAATTCCACCTCTCTTTGGTGAAAGCTACCGGAAACGCCGAAATGCTCAGGGCGCATCAAGATATAACCGACCGCATCCGAGTTATACGGCGACTTGATTTCACACAGCGCCCCCGTATTGACGCCACTTTCGATGAGCACGGGAAGATTCTGGAAGCCATTCAAAAACAGCGCAGCGATCAAAGCCGCATGCTGCTGAAAATGCACATTGAAAGCAGTCAACTTGAGGTGCGAAAAATAACCTTACACCAATTGCATCAAGCTCGAAAATCTTAAAAATTTAAGATCTATAAAAATACTTTCAATATTTCAAACGACATCCGCATCCGGCGCCTATTCCTCGGCATCGCTGGGGGATGCCAAACCCCATGGTGAGGGCGTCTGTGAGTTGAGGCAACCCCCTCGCCGTCGTACCACGGCGAAAAAGTCAGGGGTCTATAGTCAAAAGACCTGCGTGGTGCGGGGCTCTGACCACCTGACATATCGACTGAACGCGTCAAAGGGACTTTTTCTGGCAGGCCAGAAGAGATCTCATAAATAACTTGCTCAGGTCAAGAAGCACCATTTTTTGGTTGAGACAGGGATTCGAACTCTTGATGCCGATAACTTCATTTGAAACGTTTCAGCCTGGTGCTAGTTGATGTCACGGCGTGAGCCGACGCCAGCGCCATCGCTGTTGGGAATGATCAGCGGGATAGCGTGGGGCTGGGCATTTCGCCCACTTCAATGACTTCTTGGGAGGGACCTTGCTGCTGGTACCAAGCCGCTTTCATGTCGATTTCCTTTCGTCGTCGCATCGGCGCATGACGAGCCTTTAAGACCCAATGAATCAGGGTTTACTTTCGTGGGCACATCGGTTCAAATGGCGCCGAGTTGATAGTCATTTGATCATCAGCAGTCGCCCGCTCCCACCATGAATTACCCTCACCTCTTTTCCCCTTACACCCTAGGTTCCTTGGGCCTAAAAAATCGCACGGTGGTGTCATCGCTGACCCGCGCCAGTGCCAGCGACGAGGGCCTGGTGACCCCTGCCATGGTTCAATACTACGAGTCTTTCGCTCAAGGCGGGTGGGGCTTGATTGCCACCGAAGCCACCTATGTCGACTTGCAATACAGCCAGGGCTATTTGAACCAGCCCGGCATCGCCTCTCAGGCCCAAGCCGAAAGTTGGCGCGAAGTGGTGCGCGCCGTGCACGCCCACGGCACCCCCATCTACATGCAGCTTTTTCACGGCGGTGCGGTGAACCAGGGCAACCATTGGGTTCAGGGTTCCATCGCACCCTCGGCCATCGCCCCCAAAGGCACACAGATCAGCCGATATCGGGGCAATGGTGGCCCATTCCAAACCCCGCGCGAGATCACCCCTAAAGAGATTCATGCCGTCATCGACAGCTTTGCTCTTGCGGCGCAGCGGGCCATCGAGGCTGGCTTCGATGGGGTCGAGATCCATGGAGCCAACGGCTATTTGCCCGACCAGTTCTTGACCACTTATACCAACCAACGTCACGACCTTTACAACGGTGATGTCCGTCACCGCCTGCGCTTTCATTTGCAGTTGTTGCAGGCCGTGCGCGCGGCGATTCCTGGCCAGTTACTGGGGGTACGACTGTCACAAACCAAGGTCAATGACCTGGAGTATGTCTGGCCAGGGCAGATGGAAGACGCGCGGGTGATTTTTTCTGAAATCGCTCAGACGGGCGTGGACTTCATCCATGTGGCGGCACACCAAGGCCTTGCCCCGGTATTTGGCAGCACCCAAAGCCTATCCGGACTGGCCAAAACCTTCAGCGGTTTGCCGGTGATCGCTAATGGCAAACTGCAAGATCCGGCCTTGGCCAATCAAGCCTTGGTCGATGGCGAGGGCGATTTGGTATCGATCGGCAAAGGGGCACTGGCCGACGCACATTGGGCGGCCAAGGTACAAGCTGGCTTGGCTCCGATCGAATTTCACCTCGACATGATCAGTCCCTATGCCACGCTGGAGAACCGTGCTCAATGGATGAAGCCGCAACGATAAAGCCCTGAGATGTATGGGTCTACCCGTGTGCCGCTGTTTTAGAGGGCACAAGCGTCAAGACAGCTGCAAGCGACCCAACCATGTGACCACTTCCTTCGCCACCTGTTCCTCACAGCCGTTGTAAAAATGATCGCACATCGGCATGACCCGAACCACGCAAGGCCCAGCGCAAGCCGCCTGAAATTCCTCAGCCGGGTAGCGCGTGCGGTCTTCCTGGTCACCACGCAAGGCCAAGACCGGACAGCGGATCTGCTGGGCCAACGCCAAGGTATCGGGTACGTGTTGTAAACGATCCAAAAAACTACGCGCACTGATCACCCACCACCACCCAGGCAACGACAACAATGCATCGCCTTGGCCGACAGCCGCCAGCGCCTTGGCCTGATCGGTCAACTCCTGGGTGCGGTCCATGGCAAAGAGATTCTCACGCCCACCAGAGACATTTTCTTGGCCACCGCGACCTGCTGAGAGCAAAACCAGCGCCGGGGTATTGGGATGATCAACCACATGCCGAGTGGCGAGCATGCCGCCATAGCTGTGACCGATGATTACAGGGTTTGAGTGACCCTGTTGGGCCAACCAATTCGCCGCATAGCGATTGTCTGCCACAGATTCGGCGACAGTTTGGAAAGCACCCCCCTCGGCAGCACGACTGGCACGGGTCGTCAAGATGTCGTGTCCACGGCGATTAAAGGCCAAGAAAGCCCACCCCATGGCGGTCAGTGCTGGGGCCAGAAAGCGGGCAGCGCCGGTGTAAAAATTCATGGTGTTGCCATGAAAATACAACGCACTGCCTTTGATTTGCCCATCGGGTAGATGCAAAGCACCGTCTAAGGGGACGCCATCGGTGGGAATGCTGATCAGTTCGGTACGCATGGCGTCGGCGGTCCGGACTTATGTCGAAGCGGGGATGATCGGCAGCAACAGATGGGCTTGTCGCGAGGGTCCGGCATGCAAAGTGACGTCGCCTCCAAACACATCGGCAGGCCGGTCGCGTGGGTCGTTGTGAACGAATGGACCACAACCATGCCATTGGGTCCCCAGGGTTTCCAGTCCTTTGCTGGGCCCACCTGGGTACTCATAGTCTTTGCCCCGAATGGTCAATGCCAGCCTGTAGCCTTTGGGTAGCACGATGCATGTCGGCCAGACCTCTACATCGACCTCGTAGACGGCACCCGCCTGCATGGGTTGCTCCTCATCGTGGGTGTGATAAGGACGATAGTGCAGACTCAGCGCTGGGTCCAATTTGCGGTGCGAGACCCGCAGCCACCCTTGGGCGATGGGGGTGTTGGGATCGAGCGCGCCCTGAAACACCACCTCTTTCATGTTTGGATCGAAAGCCCGCACGATCAGGAACAAATCCGCATCGCGTGTCGACGAAGATACCCATAATTTGGCCGCGATGGGACCGGTGATTTCGGTCGACTGCTGCAGCGGCGGGGTCATCAGGGTCACCCCTTGCCCCAAACCGGCATACGTCAGTGTGGCATCAGCGCTTTGGGGTTGAGTCCCCAAAGTTTGCTCGTTGAGGTGCAAGTAATGCTTGGTCCACTGGGTACGGGCCAAAGGCCATTCGCTCTCGGCGCGTTCGACAAATTTTTCGCCTGGATGCCTGACTTGCAAGAGGACTTTGGGTTGCTCATCCCACCCTGTCTTTTCACCCTTGAGGAAGTGGCCCATGAATTTTTTCTGTAAAGCCAGACCATAGTTGGTGTAAAAGTGCGTCCAATGCTCGATGCCGTGCACCTCCAACCATTTCTGACTGCCGCCCGCTCGGGTGAAGGCCTCAAAATTACCTCTGGGGTGCAAGCCCTGCCCCCCCCAGTTGGCGGCCGATAAAAAGGGCGTTTTGACTTTGGACCAATCGGGCATGCGCGATTGCCAGAATTCGTCGGTATCGAGTTTGCGGCTGATGCAGTCCTGATAGAAGTCGCGTCGATTAGCGCCCAGTTCTTCATCGCTCAAGGTCTCTGGCCCCGACACCCAGTCGCCAGTCAAGCGGCTGCGGAACCCCCGGGTCCCACGGCCATTTTGGACCGAGTAGACCTGCGATTTAGACCAGTCTTGAACAAAACCTCGGTTAAAGATGCCTCCATGGTGCGCCATGTCGCGATAGAAATCGGCTGCGGCCTCCCAGGGGATCATGGCCGCCAGGTGTTTGGGCTGCAGCGCCGCGCACTGCCATTGGTTTTGACCAAAATACGAGATGCCGTTAAGCCCTACCTTGCCGTTGGACCAGGGCTGTACACCTGCCCAGTCCACACAGATGGCCAAATCCTTGGCCTCGCGCAGCGACCAGATGTCAATCACACCCTGGGATCGTCCTGCCCCTCTGCTGTCCACTCGCACCACCACATATCCGTCGGGCACCCATTTTTCAGGGTCAACGACTTCCCAAACTTGGTACTTGTTGGTTGAATCGGTCGGCACCTCTGGGTGTGTCTGGCACATGGTTCTCCATTGAGCGCCATAGAGGTCTTCAAAGTGCAGCCATTTGCCATACGGGCCCATGGTCAAAATGACCGGGTACTTACTCTCGGTGGTCGGGCGAAAAATATCGCAACGCAAAACCACGCCATCGTCCATGGTGATGGGCATGTCCCAATCCACCCGCATCCCATCGCGCACCTCGCTGATTTCCCGGTAATTCATGCCGTTCCCTTTCTGAAGAACATTGGACTTTTGGCAAATCATCTGTTGATCGGGCAATTATTGAGCCGAGAAAGTGGTTTGTATCTAGGGTTAATTCCGATTAATGGCGCATCAGCATGACTCACAATGAAAAAATCAAACAGCACTTGATCAATAAGGCTGCCACACGACAAAGGCAACCTCATTGTTTTGAACCATCCAAGGAGACCCACATGCCCTATACCCAAAAATCGGAAGTGCTCGACGGCATGCATATCGACTGGAACATCCCCATCCGTACACGAGATGGTTCTTGCCTCTATGCGGATGTCTATCGCCCAGCCAAGGCGGGCAAATACCCTGTCATCTTGAGCCATGGCCCCTACGGCAAGGGACTGGCCTTTCAAGACGGTTACCGAACGGCCTGGGACATCATGGCTGAGAAGCACCCTGACGTCACTGCGGGATCCACCAACAAGTATCAGAATTGGGAAGTCGTCGACCCCGAAAAATGGGTTCCTCACGATTACGCTGTGGTGCGGGTCGACTCACGTGGCGCCGGCGCCTCACCAGGTTTCATGGCCTTGTGGAGCCCCCAAGAGACGCGTGACATGTACGACTGCATCGAATGGGCTGGGCAGCAAGGCTGGTCCAACGGCAAGGTAGGGCTCAACGGGATCTCCTATTACGGCATGAACCAATGGCAGGTGGCCGCTCAGCAACCCCCGCACCTGGCTGCCATTTGCATTTGGGAAGGGGCCTCGGACTTCTATCGCGATCTCAGCCACCATGGCGGCATCTTGTGCGATTTCATCAAAAATTGGTACGACATGCAGGTCAAGTCGGTACAGCATGGCTTAGGGAAAAATGGTCCAATCAGCCGAGTGACCGGAGAGCCAGTCTGTGGAACCGAGGCTCTCAGCGAAGCGCAATTGCTCAAAAATCGAGAGAACCTCAGCGCCGAGGTGGCCAAACACGCGCTTGATGATGCATATTGGAAGGCGCGTACGCCAGACTTCAGCAAAATCACCGTGCCCTTGCTTTCTGCTGCCAACTGGGGCGGGCAAGGCTTGCACCCCAGGGGGAACTTCGAGGGTTATCTGCGTTCAGCCAGCGCCCACAAATGGCTAGAAGTGCACGGCATTGAACATTGGACGGAGTTTTATACCGACTACGGGCGCAAGATCCAGCTCAAGTTTTTTGATCATTTTCTACACGGTAAAAACAACGGCTGGGACCGGCAACCCAAAGTACAGCTTCAGATTCGCCACCCCGGCGAGAAATTCGTCCAACGCAACGAGACCCAATGGCCATTGGCAGGCACCAAGTGGACTTCTCTTTATCTCAACGCCGATGACCTGACGCTGCAAGCCCGCAAACCCGAGCGCCTGGCCAAGCGTCAATACCGAGGCTACTCCGATGGCCTCACCTTTATGTTGCCACCGAGCGACCAAGACACCGAGATCACAGGCCCAATCGCCCTCAAACTCTTTGCCGCGTCCTCCACGCGGGACGCCGACTTCTTTGCCGTCTTCAGAATTTTCAGTCCTGACATGAAGGAGGTGGTTTTCATCGGCGCTCTGGACCCGCATACCCCAGTGGGCCAAGGTTGGCTGCGGGCCTCCCACCGCAAGCTCGACCCGAAACTTTCTTTGCCTTATCGCCCCTACCACCCACACGACGAAGTCCAGCCACTAACACCTGGCAAAGTCTACGAATTTGACATTGAAATCGTCCCGACTTGCATCGTCATACCTGCGGGCCATCGACTTGCGGTGACTGTGCGAGGTAAAGACTATGAATACCCTGGACCAGCAGCCCATCTCTCGAACATGAAATACCCCATGACGGGGTGTGGTCCATTCACGCACACCGACCCCAAGGATCGACCGCCCAAAGTCTTTGACGGCAACATCACACTCTACACCGGAGGATCCAGAGCCTCTCGCCTGTTGGTGCCGGTGATACCCGCCAAGCGCAAATCGACTTCGGCCTCACCATCTGGTCGCAAAAAGAATTAAAAGTATCGGCAAGCACGGAACAGTTGAAAAACTCATTTGATCCGCATCAACCCACAGGAGACAAACATGAAGCGTGATTTTCTAAAAATGATGGGCGGCCTGACTGCTGCATCCATCATCGGCACACCCAGTGTGCTGGCTCAGTCGACAACCACTTGGAAGATGGCCATACCAGTGGCTGAAAAATCTTGGTTCGGGGAGATGCACAAATGGTGGGGATCTGAAGTTGAAAAACGCTCAGGAGGACGCATCAAGGTCATGTATTTCTGGAGCGACTCATTGGTCAAATGGGCCGATGCCTTGCCTGGCATCAAATCTGGGATTGCCGACTTGGCCTGGGTGAGCAGCACCTATTTCCCCGCCCAGTTTCCCTACTACATGACCCTGGATCAAATCTTCAATTTCGGCGACGACTATGTGGCCGGCATGAAAGCCGCCATTGACACCATTGAAAATCAACCCGACTTGAAAGCCGAAATTTCCCGTGAAGACATCGTCATCCTGATGCCACACATCAGCGGGCATGCGCCGGTGGGAACCAAGCAGCAATTGGGATCTGTGCGGGAACTCAAGGGCAAAACTTTGCGCACCTATGGAGGGGCGCGGATCGAGTTCTACAAGGCGCTCGATGCCAACCCCGTGTTCATGCCCTTTGGCGACATGTATGCCGCGATCGACCGTGGCACCATCGACGCCCTGGGCGACATGGCCATTTTGCTCAGCAATGCCTTCAAACTCAACGAAGTCGTCAAGCACGTTCACTTCTTCAACACCGCAGGCGTTAAAGGCAATGGCGGCGCTGTGGCTTCTGGGTTTTTCATGACAGGCGCAAAATACCGCGCGCTGCCAGCAGATATTCAGAGCATGCTGATGCAACTGCGCTCCGAATACACTGAGCGCTATGGCAAGTCGCTGATGGAATTGGAGAGCAACATCATGGATGATTGGAGAAAACGCAGTCGCATTGTGTTTCACACCTCATCGCCAGAGGATGAGAAATTCATGCAAGAACGTGGCAATGCGGCCAATGAGTTGCTCTTTAAGCGCCAGGAAGCAGCTGGACACAAAAATGTCCGTGCTGTATGGGCCCACTTTCAGGAAGCCCGCAAAAAATATGAAGTAAAGCGCTGACACCCACCCTCTGCGCACCCAGCGTGTGCCCCAGCCCCTGCACAGCGAAGGGGCTTTCTTTTTAGAACGTTGAAATCATGGAACTTAAATCTCTCGGAAAAAACGGCCCCTTGGCATCGGCACAAGGCTTGGGGTGCATGGGCATGTCGATTTTTTATGGGCAACCTGACGATGCCGCATCGATCGCGACGATCCACAGCGCCATCGATCAGGGCGTTAACTTGATCGTCACATCAGATGCCTACGGCAATGGTGCCAACGAAAGCCTGCTGGGTCGGGCATTGGTCGGTCGGCGCGAGAAGGCTCTCGTGTGTACCAAATTCGGCAACCTGGCCTTGGCTGGCGGTGGCGACACTGGATACACCGGGGGAGACCCGCGGCACGTGGCGATTGCTTGCGAGCGTTCGCTCAAGCGCCTGGGTGTGGATGTCATCGATTTGTACGCCTTGCACCGGGTCGATCCGACCGTGCCCATCGAAGACACTGTGGGGGCCATGAAACGCCTGGTTGAGCAAGGCAAGGTGCGTTACTTGGGCTTGTCTGAGGCAGGTCCCGAAACCATCGAGCGGGCCTATAAGGTTCACCCCCTGGCCTCATTGGAAACCGAGTACTCGCTCTGGAGCCGTGACATCGAGGGCGACATCCTTCACACCTGTCGCCAATTGGGCATGGCCATCATGGCTTACTCGCCCTTGGGCAGGGGCTTTTTGACTGGAACGATCAAGACGCTGGACGCGCTAGGCGAAAAGGATGGGCGCCGCAACATGCCCAGATTCAAGCCAGAAAACATCGGCAAAAATGCGCTGTTGATCGCACAAATGGAAGACATGGCCCGAAGCAAAGGGGTCTCATCGGCACAACTGGCATTGGCCTGGGTTCATGCACAAGGGGCTGATGTGTTCCCGATCCCTGGAACCAAACAAGTCAAATACCTCGAACAAAATTTGGCCGCGATCCGTGTCAAACTGACTGCAAGCGAGCTGACCGCCCTCAACGAACTCTTCCCTGCCCACGCGGCAGCGGGAACCCGCTATCCAGAACCGGCCATGAAGGGGCTGGGCATCTAAGGCGGTTAGAAAGCCGGGTTCTCACCCTCCCATAGCGCCATAAAAAAAGCCCACTTTCGTGGGCTTTCGACTGGCGGGCCAGATGAGATGGTTTAAATAACTTACTCGGGTCACGAAGCATCGTTTTTTGGTGGCGTTGGTGATTCGAACCACTCCGCCATTCGTCCGCTCACTCCTTCCCCACGCCCCAGTAAAGCCGAAGCGGGTTAATGCGGGTAACCGCCTCCAGATGCGCAGGCTCCAACCACTGTGACAGTGTGGCGTGCAGCGCCGGATAGTCTGCCCAGTTCTCAAAGTTCGTACACGGCCAGTCGCTTCCCCAAAGCAGCGCGGAACAACCCAGCTCGTCCAAAAGTGAATGGGCTGTTTCTTGGGGGTCAACATCACCGAGACGATAGCCACCACTGAGTTTCACACTCACACGACCAGGGCCTAAGCGACCGAGCAACCTCAGGGTCGGATCGCTTGGTCGGGGTTTGAGCGGCTTGGCCATATGGTCCACCACCACATGGAGGCTCGAAGGCAGTTGGGGGATCACATCCGGCAAGCGCCCGGGGTCGGTATGAACCTCCACATGCCAGCCCATGGAAAGAAGGCGGTCCCAGTAGGCGTGCTCACGCGCCCAGCCCGACAAATCATGGCTACGTCCCGAGAGGTTCAAGCGCACACCGCGTACACCCAAAGCGTGCATGGCTGCAAGCTCATGAGGAGATGTCCTGGGGGAAACGACAGCAACGCCTATCAGTCGGTTGGAGTGAGCGGCCAGGGTCGATAGCAGCAGGCGATTGTCTTCTCCCAGAAAGCTGGGCTGAACCAGTACGCCATGGCTCACCCCTACCCTACCGGCCTTATCCGACCACTGCTTGATCGTGGCCGCATAGGCAGGCACATAGCGAGCCTGAGCGACGGCCCGCCCGGCTTCAAAGACGTGAAAGTGGCAGTCCACTCGGACGCTTGAGGTCGTGAGATCCATCTGCTACATTCTAGTCATCTAGATGACTAGAAAAAATATGGCGGTACAAATTTCTCCTCTCTTGGGTCAAAGTCGCTATGGAACGTTGGCAACAGCTTTACGTCAGCGGGTTCTCGATGGGGAATGGAAGCCCGGAGACATGATTCCATCAGAAGCCTACTTGGCCAGCAACTATGGCGTTGCATTGGGAACTCTGCGTCAAGCGTTGGCTCTGTTGGTCGAAGACGGCATTGTCAGGCGAGAGCATGGTAGAGGAACATTTGTCAGCAGAGGACTCGACAGCGCGTCCATGATGCGGTTTTTTCGCTTCCAATCGGACAACTCCAACGCCGCGGCGCCGCAATCGAATATTCTCCAGAGGCGTTTTCGCCACCCCTCGCTGACCGAAGCCAAAGCCTTTTCATTGGAGGCCTCGGGGCAGGTGATGCAACTTGAGCGCTTGCGCAGCATCGAGGGACACCCCTGCTTACTCGAGAGCATTGTGCTGCCCCTGCCGATGTTTGGAGCGCTGGCCGACTCGAACACGGCCGATTGGGACGATCTGCTCTACCCGATGTACCAAAGGCGATGTGGGCTTGTGGTCCAACATGCGCAGGACGAACTGCGTTTCTCGCACCTCAGTGCCCGGCAAGCCAGTCGGCTGCGTCTAGAGCCTGGTCACCCATGCGTATTGGTTGAACGCCAGGCCTTTGACTTAGCCGGTCGCTGTGTCGAACGACGTACAACGCGCGGTGATGCCTATTCATTTACCTACACGGCACATGTCAAATAAAGGAGTTCTCCCATGAGATATCTGATGAATCAGTTGAAAGTCGGGCAACTGGCTCTTTTGAGCCTGGGCTTGTCGCTTAGCCCCTTGCTGGCTCTCTCTCAGACCGATTCGAACTTTCCCAGCAAACCCATCACACTGATCGTGACCTACCCGCCCGGTGGTGGTGCGGACTCGATGGCGCGGCTGATCGCGCCCAAAATGGCTGAGGCACTAGGGCAATCCGTGGTCGTCGAAAACAGGCCCGGTGCAAGTGGCCAGATTGGTGCCGCAGTCGTTGCGAAGGCAGCGGCAGACGGTTACACACTGATGCTCGATGCCTCCTCTTTCGCAGTCAACCCTGCGCTCTATCCCAGACTGCCTTACGACAGCCTGAAGGCGTTCAAACCCATTGGAGTCGTCGCACTCTTCCCCAATGTCGTCCTGGTCAACTCAGCCTTCGCGCCTCAGAACGTCGCCGACCTGATCACGATGGCCAAGAAGGGAAAGGATTCAGTCTCATACGCTTCCTCAGGCAATGGCTCGGCTCAGCATCTGGCGGGCGCTCTGTTCGAGTCTGCTACCGGCGTCGACATGGTTCACATCCCTTACAAAGGGGGCGGCCCCGCCCTCAACGATGTGATCGGGGGCCAAGTACCACTCTTTTTTGGAAATCTGGCATCGACGCTGCAACATGTTCAAAGCGGAAGGCTTCGCGCCCTGGCAGTAACCTCTACTAAGCGCTCTCCCATCCTTCCTGCTGTTCCGTCCCTGGCGGAGGCTGGCGTCAAAGGAGCTGAAATTTACGAATGGAATGCGGTGTTTGCCCCCTCAGCAACCCCTCAGGCCGTTATCAATCGGTTGGCAACGGCATTTCAGCGAGCTCTCGATACACCAGAAGTTCGCCAACGCGTCGCCCAACTCGGGGGTGAGATGCAGCGTACGACGCCCGAACAAGCCCAGGCATTCATAGAGCAACAAATTGCGTTATGGGGAGGAGTGGTCAAAGAGCGAAAAATAAGCGTCGAATGATGGCGATGCCGCTTCTGATACAAAACCAATCTAAACCACGAAGTTTGATTCGCCAAAGTTCTCAGCCTGATTTCCGCTGTAGACCCGCAGTAGAAGCGGCCCAAAAAAAACCATTGATATCAATGGGTTAGCAGGCGGAAACGGAGTTTGTAGCACCATCAGTATTCATGCGGGTTACGGCGGCTTTTTTTGAATGAGCACGCAGGGCTCATGGTTTGTCTATTTCTGCCTGCCGTTTGCGCTTGGCCAGAATCCACGCTGAGTTGAGACCTGTCAGAACCATCAAGGGCCACAGGAAGGTACAGACCATGACCCACAACACACGGCTAGGCAAACTGGGGGCACCTTGGGGGGGCTCGACCTTGTTCAGCCCCTCGCTGAATAAATGACGCTGATGGTAGGAAAAGAGGCCAAATACAGCGCCGATAGCTAAGAACAGATAGATGTATAAGTTCAAGGCAACCTCCTATGTGATGTGAGACAGGACCGCCGCGACAGAGGTTGGCCAGATTTCAGGTCTGCTCAAGTACCAAATGTCATTTTTATTTTACACAGATAACCGTCTTTTCATATATACAGCTGTGAAATTGTGATACCCCAAGGCACCGTTGGGAGCGCGATAGTCAGAATTCATCGGCCTGAGCCAAGTCACCCCCGCGCGACAGTTAGAAACTGGCTTGACAGCGCCTAATTTCAAAAAGCTACACAACATTGATTTCGCGCAGAGGGCGTCCTTCTATCACGCGCGCCCAACCTAAAGCACCCAGTTGAAGGGTGCGAAATTCTCCAAACGTCACCAGCTCTGACAGTGCCCGACCTATAGCCGGAGACTGCTGCAGTCCGTGACCACTGAAGCCATTGGCGAACAAAAAATTATCAACATCAGGGTGTGCGCCCACAATCGCGTTGTGATCCAGCAGGTTCATGTCATAGTGGCCGGCCCAGCTACGCTGAAGCCGCAGCGCCTCAAAGCCAGGAACGCGGGCCGCCAAAATAGGCCACAGCACTTCTTCAAAAAGGCTGTGCTGCACTTCAAAATCATGACACTCTGTGTCTTGCTCAGGACTTGGCGCAATGCCGCAGAGATAACCCTCACCCTCAGGGCGGAAATAGGCGCCTGTGGGGTCAATAACCATAGGACAGGTCGGCAAACGCGCGCTGCTGGTGAAGTAAAAAATACTGCGCTTGCGCGCTTGCACCGGCAACGCAATCCCTGCGGATTGGGCCAAGGCGGTGGCACCAGTTCCAGCGGCGTTGACTACGGTGCCACAAGTCACCATCTCTCCAGTGGACAACCGCGCTGAGGTCACGAGTCGCCCTTGCCGGGACAGCGCTTCCACGCGAGCTTGACGGTATTGCACGCCAAGCGAAAGCGCTTTGCGTCGGAAACCCTGCATCAGTGCGTAGGCATCGAGCCAGCCCTCGCCCGTGTTGCCCAAAGATCCGGCAGATAAATCGTCCACGTTCAGCCAAGGAAAGCGTGATTGCAATTGCGCTGGCGTCAACAAGCTGACGTCAACATTTTCAGCGCATTGGGTGAGGTGATTGGATTGCAAAATACCCAACCCCTGGGCCGTTGCCAGAAAAAGATAACCACGTTCCTTGAAACCAATAGCGGGCGCCTCGCCATCCACACTCAGGTGCTCGCCAACAGACTTTAAAAAGCTGCTGCCAAATTGGGAAAGGCGAATATTTTCAGGGGTAGAAAATTGGTGTCGGATGGATGCTGCTGACAAGGCCGTCGCCGATCTGGCGTAAGTGGGGTCTTGTTCGACGACAAGAATGCTGCCCTTGAAGCTTGGTTGAGAGGCCAGAAAATAAGCTGTCGCACTGCCGACGGCTGCTCCGCCAACGATCAAGACATCAGTTTGCATAAGGTGTGCGTTGTTGCATGAAAATCTATACTACATGAAACGCTTCAAGTCAGGCCATGCACCACTTTGATTCAAAGGCTATCGAAAAGGCTTTGCCCTATCCTTTATTGGTCAAAGCGCTGGCGCATGGTTTGCAGCTAGCCATTGAAGCGCCGCCTCGCAGCCACCTGAACCCCAACCATGATGCAAGCTGTGTGCTGATCATGCCGGCTTGGCGGCCGCATCAGTTGATGGGTGTGAAGCTGGTGTCAGTCTGGCCAGGCAATAACGTCAAAGGTGAATCGGCAGTTTCGGGGGTTTACGTCCTGATCTCTTGCGAAAACGGGCATCCGGTCGCGGTGTTGGATGGCACAACCCTCACCTTGCGCCGCACGGCAGCAGCGGCCGCTTTGGCGGCACGCAAGCTGGCACGTCAGGACAGCACCACGTTGGCGGTGCTGGGTACAGGAGCCCTGAGTGTGCCGCTGGTTCAAGCGCACCTAGATGTCATGCCATTTCAAAATGTATTGGTCTGGGGGCGCCAAGCCAGCAAAGCGCAAACGGTGGTCGCGCAGTTGCAGCAACAAGGTATTGCCGCATCGCTTGCGACGGACATTGAGCAAACATTGGCACAAGCCGATGTCGTGGCAGTCGCCACCACAGCCACGGAGCCTTTCATACGCACAGGCTGGGTTCGGCCTGGAACGCATGTAGGCTTGATCGGTGCATTCACTGCCCAGATGGCAGAGGCAGAGCCATCCTTGATGCCCCTGGCAAAGGTCTTCGCCGATAGCCGCGATGCGGTACTTGAAAAGGGGGGCGAAGTGTTTCAGGCGATTCAGCAGGGGATCATCACCCCCGCTGCTATTCAGGCGGACTTGGCGGAACTGGCAGCCCAGCCCGAGAACCATGTTTGGCGCAAAGCACAGGACATCACAGTGTACAAGTCGGTGGGCTTCGCCTCGCTTGATTTGATTGCTGCAGAGCTTATTTACAACACCACGGCTTGAAGTCTGCCGAGGCTTTACACCGACACCGTGTAGTTCAAAGCCATTCGCCCACCATCCACTGTGATGACTTCGCCCGTGATGTAGCTCGCGGCATCACGGGCGAAAATGATGACCACCTGCGCAACTTCAGAAGGGTCACCGAGTCGTTTCAAAGGCGCACGGCTGAGAATCTTTTGTCGAGAAGTCTCATTGGTCAGCACAGCTTGACACGCCCGTTCAGTCGCAATTGTGCCGGGTGCGACTGCGTTGATACGAATGCCATCGCCGGCCAGAGCCAGGGCCATGGCGCGCGTCAGTTAATTCAAGCTACCTTTGCTGATGTTGTCAGTGGCTATTTCTAGAATGGCCACCACCGCATTCATCGAACTCATGTGCACGATGGCGCCACCGCCAGTGGCTTTCATGTTGCGGGGCTCTGAGCGCCTGATAACCCGGCTGAGCGAGTTAGCAGGACCTGTTCTAGCGGCCAAAATGGATTATTTAACTAACTCGCTCAGTTTTTGACCCCCTGTTTTTAGTGGGGTCGGGAATTCGAACTCATGATCAAGAAGCACCCTCTTTGCTGCGCGTAG
>JACCDP010782263.1_pt1 | contig 36531 bp, 31 predicted proteins | sample 7445841 | NCBI WGS metagenome assembly JACCDP01 (sample SAMN15323441, study PRJNA562643) | freshwater metagenome | isolation source: river surface water | place: USA:Blue River Watershed | collected 2017-08-17 | reverse complement strand
GTAGTCCGTACGGGAATCGAACCCGTGTTTTATCCGTGAAAGGGATACGTCCTAACCCCTAGACGAACGGACCATTTGACCCACAAAAAGGTGGCTTTTTCAAAGGTTGTGCAAATATAGCCGGTTCAGCTTATAATCCCAAAGTGGCTAGAAAATTTCTTTTCAATCCCAGGTAATCATTTGAACCAAAGCGGTAAAAATTTACTTTACCTGTAAAACGAGTTTTTCTGTAAATTCACTCCAAATTAAACGCATGTCCACAACTGCTCCTGCCCTACGCGTAGCCATCAATGGGTTTGGAAGAATTGGTCGGTATACGGCCAAACTTCTTCTCAATCGATCTGATTTCAATTTGGTGGCCATCAATGACTTGGCTGATCCATCAGCAATAGCACACCTACTCAAATACGATTCGGTACATGGGAAATTTGATGCCAACATCAACCATTCTGAGGATTTTTTACAGGTCAACGAACACAAAGTAGCGCTTTTCTCAGAATCAAATCCTGAAAATCTTCCCTGGAAAAACCTCAACATTGACCTTGTTTTTGAATGTACAGGACGGTTTACCTTGAAAAAAGATGCAGAAAAACACCTTCAAGCCGGAGCAAAAAAAGTGATTATTTCCGCACCATCTCAGGAGGATTCCATTCCCATGGTTGTTTTGGGGGTAAACGATCAGATCCTTTCGAAAAAGGAAGTTGTTGTTTCCAATGCTTCCTGCACCACCAATTGCCTTGCACCGCTGGTAAAGGTGTTGGATGAAAACTTTGGTATTCTTCAAGGATTTGCCTCTACAGTGCATTCCTATACCAACGATCAAAACCTACACGATGCCCCACACAAGGACTTGAGAAGGGCTAGAGCAGCAGCCTACTCCATCATACCTACTACCACCAATGCGGGCAAAGCATTGGATCGAGTCCTGCCCAACCTCGCTGGCAGAATTGAGGCATCAGCCATGCGCGTGCCTGTACCGGATGGCTCGCTGACCGACTTGATTGTAACGGTTGCAAAAGATGTGACTGCAAAAGAAGTGAATGAAGTGTTCAAAAAAGCCGCTCAAACAAGCCTAAAGGGATATTTACAAGTTGAATCCGACCCCATCGTATCCATGGATATCTTAGGAAATACCCACTCAGCCATTTTGGATGAAGCCCTAACTTCCACCAAAGGCCATCTGGTCAAAGTAGTCGCCTGGTACGACAATGAATCCGGCTATGCGAACCGGCTCGTGGATTTGGCAAAAAAAATCAGTACCAACTAACTGGGGTTTAACTACTTTACTCGTCGAACTTGATAGTCCTTGATCGGACTTTCAACGACTATTTTGACCAACTTCCCCCCTTGGTAGTGGTATTGGTTGGTATTTCCCTCCACCTTAATTTCATAGACGCCAGGCTTAATCTTTTTGATGGGTGCGGAAACTCCATACACCTCAGAAAGAAAAATCTCTTCTCCACTAGGCTCTTGGAAAAATAACTTGGAACTACACCAAGACAAAGGACCCTTCAAAGCCGTTCTATTGGCATATTTATAGGACTTGGCATCTACTTGGTATTGCGTTCCTGACCAATTCACTTTTGAGTCAAAATTTCCTCGGTTGGTTTTTGATTCAGAAAAGGTTTTGGTGATTTTCCCAGCCTTGAAATGCGAACGGGTGAGAAACTGTAGATCCACATCTCCAAAAAACCAGAATTTAACACGGCTATCTACCGTGTAGCGCACCGAATCAGCACCCGCTAATTTTTGAGCAGTTAGGTTTCCAATCTTTAATCCGAGTACGACTATTTCATAGTTCGCTGTTTCCTTTTGAATTTGGGCTTTAGCATTGGAGCCCATCATCCCAATAAAAAACAAAAAGAAAATCGCCTTGAAAAACAAACTAGGTGAACGGTACATGAAACAAAGAGTAAAGTCTAAGGGCTTGATTGCTGCAATGGTGAACTACTTATTTATTTGTTGGGATGAACTAAGATAAGGCATATCTCCAATTTGGGAACAATAGCGCTCCCAATCTTCTGGGGTATCTATGTCCTCCAAAATTGGTAACAGAGTGGTATCGAAGCCCTGCTCTTCTGCCAAAGCCAAAGTCTGCGACAAGACCCATTCACTGCTCCAGGTAATTCCCTCAAACAAAAAATCGGCACGTCTGCTCATTCCAATCAAATAATACCCTCCGTCACGTGCCGGACCAAGAACCAAATCGGACTGATTTAGGGCTTCAAAGGCCCGAATAATGTGCTTCCCTTCCAAACTTGGGCAATCTGTACCTATCAGCACTATTTTTTCCATCCCCAATTCAAAACAACTAGCAAAAGCATTTTTCATTCGCTCTCCCAAATCATGCCCAACCTGGACCATTCGATTACCAGCTGGATAGGCAGGATTTTCAGGAATAAAGTCTGAAAAATAAGTCCAGATGGGTATCGGAAAATCTCTTAATGCAAGGTAAGTCTTGTCTAGTAACTGCCTATAGATTTCCAATGCCTGTGTTTCTCCCAGCCTTGCAGCAAGGCGAGTTTTTACCTTTCCCAAAATGGCATTCTTTTGAAATACGAGCACCAATTCTTTTTTCATCTTACGAATCTAAACCTATTCTTCACACTGAATTAGTGGCATATTAATTTAAATCAGATCAAAAATCCTTGGTAAAAACAGCGTAATCTCAGGAAACAGGGTAATCAAGGCCAATGCAATCACCATGGCCATAAAAAAGGGCAATAAAGGACGTAGAACCTGAGTTAAGGAAATTTTAGCAATAGATACCCCTACAAATAGCAAGGACCCCACCGGAGGAGTACACAAACCGATACAGAGATTGACTACCATGATCATTCCGAAATGGACGGGATCTACTCCTACCTTGGTAACTACAGGTAAAAAAATCGGTGTAAAAATCAACACGGCAGGTGTAATGTCCATAAAGGTCCCTACCAGCAGCAAAATGATATTGATGACAATCAAAATCACCCATTTATTATCACTTAGCGTAAGCATAAACTCACTGATGAGTTGCGGAATATCCTCTGCTGACATCACCCAAGACATACTCATCGAGGTGCCGATCAATAACAATACCACTGCGGTTGTTCCTGAGGAGCGAACCAGAATGCCTGGAAGCTCTGACACCTTAAGTTCCCGGTAAATAAACGAAAGCAATAAGGTATACACGACAGCGATTGCTGAGGCTTCAGTGGCTGTAAATACCCCCGCAACAATCCCTCCTATCACCAAAAAAAGAAGGAAAAGACTTGGCACGGCTCTCCAGAAAGCTTTACCTAAAAAGGCAAAACTTACCGGCTCTCCTTGTGGTAACTTATTCTTCTTGATAAAGATGGCTGCGCAAATCATCAAGGAAACGCCCAACAGAATTCCAGGTAGGTAGCCTGCCACAAAAAGTGCAGCAATGGAAACCCCACCACTAGCCAAGGAATAAATAATCAACACATTGGAAGGAGGAATAATCAATCCCGTAGTGGAAGAGGTAATGTTTACGGCTACGCCTAGGGTCTTGGGATACCCTTCTTCATCCATGCGTTTTCCCAAAATGCTACCCAATGCTGAAGCAGCAGCAGCGGCCGAGCCGGCAATCGCTCCAAAAAGCATGGCTGCAATGATATTGACATACAGAAGCCCCCCCGGAAGTTTACCCGTAAGCCCTTTGGCAAAATCAATGAGCCGATTGGCAATCCCTCCTTTATTCATGATTTCTCCTGCCAATACAAAGAAGGGAATGGCCAACAAGGAGAAACTATCCAAACCCGTAGCCATTCGCTGGGCTATTGTGGTAGCCGCAGGCATGGCCGGAACAGAAACAAGAAGCGTGAAAAAACTAGAAAGACCCAAGCTCCAGGCTACAGGAACACCCAGGAGTAAAAGCGTCACAAAACTTAAAATCAAGATTAAAATAGCGATCCATTCCATGGTTAATCTTGGCTTTTTATAAGTTGCACCACATGAAAACTATGGTAATACACCACTAAAATTCCAGAAAAAGGCACCATCGCATACACCCAAGACAAGGGCACCTGAAGGGTGGCTGATTTTTGTTGCAGTAACTGGGAAATGTACACCAGATTAGATCCACCGCCTACCATAATTACAGCTCCAAAAAAGATCACCATGCCATGGATGAAAACCTGCAAATAAAAGAGATTCTTACCCTTTATCTTTTCTACCAACACATCAATAGCCAAATGGCCCTGCTGACCGGATACATAGGCAGCTCCCAAAAGTCCCAACCAAATCATGCTGTACCGAGCCAATTCATCGGTAAAGGAACTCGGGTCACCCAATACATAGCGGGAAAAAACCTGCCAGGTCACATTCAAGACCATCACCGCCATCAAAATAGCAAGGATGATTTGAATAGAACGATCCAAACTTAATTTCAATTTCATTTATTCGTCTGTTGAATTCGTTGAACCAATGCTTCCAACTGTTTCTGCTCTTGAAAAACTTGTGCATAAACCCCAGCAACTTTTTCCAAGAAAGGTTCTTTGGAGGGATAACTGATCTCTACCCCAGCTTTTTGAACCTCACGAAGTGCTTCTTCTACCGCCTCCTTCCAAAGTTTGGTTTGGTAAACTGCAGATTCATCCGCTGCTTCTTGCAACCAAACCTGTTCTTCAGGACTCAGTTCATTCCAAACCTTGGTACTCACTAAGACCACATCGGGAATTGCCGTATGTTCGTCGATGGAATAAAACTTGCAAACCTCGTAATGCCTGGAATTGTAGAAACTGGGAGGATTGTTCTCCGCCGCATCCACTATCCCTTGTTGTAATGCTGTATAGAGCTCTCCATACGACACGGGTGTGGGCGATCCTCCCATGCCATGTATCATATTGATCGCCATTTTGGATTCCTGAACACGAACTTTGAGTCCTGTCAAATCAGCTGGTGTGGTTATGGGTTTGGTTTTACTGTAAAAACTACGCTTCCCTGCATCGTAAAAACACAAACCACGCAACCAATACTTTTCGGTACTCAAGAGCAATTCTTTGCCAATCTCTCCTTGGAGCACCTGCGCGGAATGGTCATCGTCTCGAAATAAGTACGGAAGACCCAAGACACTAATTTCAGGTGAAAAGGCTTCCAAAGAAGCGGCAGAAACCTTGGTCATCCCCAGGCTTCCAATTTGTAGCAACTCAAGTAGCTCACGTTCAGTACCCAATTGTTGGTTGGGGTATACCTTTACTTTTATTTTTCCCCCTGATTTTTCTTCCAGCCTTTTTCCTAAGAACACCATCGCTTGATGCACTGGATGAGCGACCACCTGGGCATGCCCCATCTTGATCACTTTTACCCCAGTATCCAATTGGCAGCCTCCAAAAAGGAGAAAAACGCAAATAAAAAGAAAGGCTGTTCTAAACATTAGGAATGGGATGGATTTCGAAGCGACGCAATAAAAGTCATAACTTCCTTGATTTTTTGTTGGATTTTCAAATAGTCTCCTGCCGCAATATCCTCTTTTCGAAATAGTTGCGATCCCATCCCCACACAAAGAGCACCTGCATCAAACCAAGGCTTGATACTTTCTAGAGTAGGCTCCACTCCACCAGTAGGAATAAGTGAAATCGAAGGCATGACGGCATGCACCGCGGAAATAAATGCTGGCGTCAACAGGTTGGCAGGATAAAGTTTGACCAACTCAGCGCCCAATTGCTGGGCAAAAAAGACCTCAGATACGGTACCGCATCCTGGAATCCAGGGTACTCCTATCCCGGCACAATACTCCCCTAAGGCTGGATTCATCACCGGGGCCACAATAAACTCCGCTCCTTGATCCAGAAAATACTCCGCATCAACAGGATGGTAGATGGTCCCAACTCCCAAAGACATGCCTGGTAGATGGTTTAACTCTTGTTTTAACTTAGGAAAGATAGCCTTCGCTTCTTTTCCTCGATTGACCAATTCAATCACCCGTACCCCACCAGCATAGGCTGCATGAACCAGTTCAATACATACTTTCTCATCGGGATGAAAAACAATAGGCATCATCCCAGCAGCATGCATTCGTTGAATAAAAGGGCTTTGATTTCCCATCATCTTTTAATTTTTCCAGCTCCCCCACCGGCAACAAGTTCCTGAATTTCTTGGAGAGAACAGGTCAATACATCTCCAGGAACACTATGCTTTAATACCCCAGCGGCCACAGCAAATTCGATTGCTTCCTTGGGCTTCAAGTACAACAATCCATAAATTAATCCGGCGGCGAAGGCATCTCCAGACCCCACCCGGTCCACCATATGTGTCAATTCATAGGATTTAGATTCAATAGCCTTTTTCCGGGTATACAAACTTGCAGAAAACCCGTTGGAAGAAGAATTATGTGAAACACGGTCGGTTTTGACCAAAAACTCCAAATTTGAAAACCGATCAAATACCTTTCGTTTTGCCTCTTGAAAAGATCCAAAATCTTCCTTCAAGCATTGGTTGAAATCACGAGTGCCTGCAATCATTACTTGACTTAGTTCCATCAACTTTGACATGACCTCATGCGGTGCTTTTCCATACTGCCACAAATTGCTTCGGTAATTTAAATCACCACAGACAAGTATTCCCCTATTGTTCGCTTGAAGCAGAAGTTGGTGCGTCAAATCTGCACAACCCTGAGAAAGTGCTGGAGTAATCCCAGACCAATGCACACAGGATACGTTATCCAGAAGGGAATCCCAATCTAATCCTTCCCCTGTAAACTGAGAAAATGCAGAATGGGCACGGTCATAAATAATTTGCGAACTGCGTTGCATGGCACCATGCTCCAAAAAATAAACTCCCATCCGGCCTGGCAGAAACTTAATGAATCGGGTATCAATGCCATATTTTCGAAGTTTGCCGGCAGCAGCCCAACCGATTTCATGATCAGGAAATGCAGTTAAATGACTCACATCCAAACCCCAGTAGGCCAATGCAGCGGCTACATTTGCCTCGGAACCTCCAAACTCAAGGTCGAATTGATTCGTTTGGAAAAAACGTTGATTTCCAGGAGGACTAAGGCGAAGCATTACTTCACCGACGGTCACAATTTTCTTCATAGAAGAATTAAATTTTTATCTAATTTGACCAAAATAAGAAATAATTGCGATGAATAACACCTCTCTTTTATTAGATTCTTTGGACAATGTAGGCGTAGCCCTCTGTGATCTTGCTCCTGGCGAGCAGGTTGAACTAGGACAGCACCAACTTCAAATCCGTGAACACGTTCCAGCGAAACATAAATTTGCGCTTCAAAATTTTCAGCCCGGAGATGAAATATTCATGTATGGAACCGTAGTTGCCGAAGTCACGCAAAGTATTGAAATAGGTGCTGCCCTCACCATAGGAAATATTCGTCACAAAACTCAAAAATACCAGTTGGAAGAAGCGACGAGACCCAGAAAGGCGCCAGATGTAACGAAGTGGAGTTCCCAAACATTTTTAGGATTTAAACGAGAAGATGGACAAGTTGGAACTGCCAATTACTGGTTGGTGCTCCCTTTGGTTTTTTGCGAAAACACCAATATCAAACTTCTACAAGACGCTTTTGAGAATGCGCTTGGATTTGCACAGGTCAATCCCTACGAACGTCAAATCAAGCAGCTTCTAGCAGGGATAGAAGACAGCATAACTCCAACACATGAAACTATTTCCTCTTGGGAAAATGAACGAATATTTCCACAAGTAGATGGAATTCGATTTTTGACCCATACCCTAGGCTGTGGCGGCACTCGAGACGATGCGGACGCTCTGTGTGGCTTACTGGCAGGATACATTCATCATCCCAATGTCGCAGGCGCCACAGTACTCAGCCTAGGCTGTCAAAATGCCCAGGTTTCCATTCTACAGGAGAAACTTACCCTACTAAATTGCCAAAAGCCCGTCTTTATTTGTGAGCAACAACAAGAGGGTACCACCCATAACTTGCTTTCAAAGGCAGTTCAAAAAACTGTAGAAGGGTTGCGCATTGCCAATCGCTGCTTCCGTGAACCGGCACCGTTAAGCAAACTCGTAATTGGCCTTGAATGTGGAGGTTCCGATGGGTTTTCTGGGATTTCAGCAAATCCAACGCTCGGACAGGTGTCCGATTTGATCGTAGCACTAGGTGGCACAGCCATTTTATCTGAATTTCCCGAGTTGTGTGGCGCTGAGCAAGAGTTGATTAATCGATGCCAAAGTCGAGACTTAGCGGAAAAATTCATCCAACTCATGGAAACCTACAATGCCTCCGCCAAGCGAGTTGGAAGTGGCTTTGACAAAAATCCTAGCCCCGGCAATATCAAAGACGGCTTACTGACCGATGCCATCAAATCTTGTGGAGCCGCAAAAAAGGGGGGAACTTCCACCATTTCCGATGTCTTGGATTATCCAGAATACATTAAAACTTCCGGGCTCAACCTATTGTGCACTCCAGGTAATGACGTAGAAAGCACCACTGCCCTTGCTGGAAGTGGGGCTAACTTGATTCTTTTCACCACCGGGCTAGGTACCCCAACGGGTAATCCCATTAGTCCAGTAATCAAGGTCTCTTCCAATACCAAGTTGGCTGAAAAAATGCCAGATATAATCGATTTCAATGCAGGAACCATTATTTCCGGGGAGGATACGCCCGAAACTTCTGGAGAAAAGCTATTGGAATTGTTGATTGAGGTTGCAAGTGGAAGAATGAAAACGAAAGCAGATGAAAAACGAAACTTTGACTTTATCCCTTGGAAAAGAGGCGTTTCCCTTTAAACTGAATTTCTTACAGTTACTACATGTCAATCTAGGCCTATCTTATTCACCAATCAGCAAAAATCTAGCATTGGAAGCCTTATCTCTGATTCCCTTCGCCTCTTGGTATTCGGTAGAATGATACCAAGCCAAGGCTTTCTCTCGAGTTGGAAACTCCAAGAGCACCAGACGATCATGATCCCAATTTCCTTCCAAAGCTTGCACAGGCAAGCCTCTCAACAGAAATTTTCCTTCAAAAGCCTCCAATATCTCTGGGATTCTTTTTTTGTTCTCTTCGTAAATGGTAGCATCATGGATCGCTACCTCAGCAAGTATGTAAGCAGGCATACAATTCAGGGTTTCTTTTGAATTTGACGAGCAAGATATGAACAAGTTAAAGATACAAGTTCTCCAATTTGGTACAGGAAATTTCCTTCGCGGCTTCATTGAGCCCATGATACAGGAACTGAATCAAAATGGAGATTCTCTGCACGTTTGTCTTGTTCAAAGTACGGACAGCACAAACCTTGAAGGGCTGCGCTTGCAAAATTTTGCCTACTCGGTATATGTTGCAGGAATTGAGGAAGGGGAAAGAATTGAAAAAATGCAGTCTATTTCCTGCATCTCGGCTGGAATTCGACTTCCTTATGATTACGATCAGTTTATTTCCCTTGCCCTTGAACCCGAATTACGTTGGCTGATTTCCAATGTCACCGAAGCGGGCTTGGAATGGAAAAAGGAAGACCAAACTACGGAAATTCCAAGTTCCTTTGTAGGAAGGCTCACAAAATGGCTTTACGCTCGTTTTGAACATGCTCCAGAATTGGAAACGGTCCTACTTCCTTGCGAGTTGATCCCCAACAATGGAGTTCTTTTGAAAGAATTAATACATAGAAAAGCAGCAGAGTTCCTTTTGCCTGCCCATTTTCTACTTTGGTTAGCTCAAAAGTGCACCTTTCACAATACATTGGTGGACCGGATTGTCCCTGGATTCCCAAAGAAGTTTCAAGACACGGCTGTCCCCTATACGGTTCAGGTAGAACCTTATCTTTTCTGGGGAATTGAGGGGAATGCGGCATCCTTGGACAAACTCCCATTTAAAGCCTGTAAAGGAGTATTGCTCACTGAATCCCTTTTACCCTATTCAAAGCGAAAAATCAGTATTCTTAATGGAATGCATACCTACCTTGCGGCCAAAGGCACGCTCCTCCAACTCGAAACGGTGGCAGACTACTTGAAGGATTCCTCGAGGCTGGCCGAACTCAATTTGCTTTTGGAAGAAGAAATTTTTCCCTTTCTAAATCAACCCATGGACTCGCTGCGAGACTATGCCTCTAAAGTACTTGAACGATTCTCCAATCCATTTATAGCACACTCCCTTCGTTCGATCTCTTTCCAGTCGGTATCCAAATTCAAAATGAGACTTGCACCAATAGGTCAGTATTATTTGAAAAAAAATGGGACCTTACCCCCTTACATAAGCCAAGGATTAGTTGCCCTAATTCTTGGCTATTTGAGAATTCCACATCAAATCCAAGACACGGAAAAAACCCTCTCTTACTTCCAGAAACTCCAAGAAGCAAAGGGGTCAGAACTGGATAAAGTCATGCTTGCCAGTAAAGATTTGTTTGATTTTGAAGATCAGGAAAGTATAAAAATGGCCTACAACAACCTCCTGCTTACACTTCAAACTTAATTCTGCTCAAATCCAAGTCCCGCTGCAAAACGGGTTTTGGCAAAGGCAATTTGGAGTTTGGCGGATAGGTCATTCAAGGTAACTCTTGAATCAAAGACAGCCACTTCACGAGCATTCACCAAGAATAAACTGCTTTCTCCGATTTCAAAGCGTCTCGTCTCCCCAGAAAGTAATGCTTCCAGACTTTTTACATTTTCAGCAAGTGTGCGCACTTGTTGGTTCAACACATTCCAAGAATTGAGTTCTGTCTCCAACTTCGTCCTGAGTTGCTGCTCTTTTAAATTTCTTCCTGTTTGTTTGATCTCAATTTTGGCTTTGGTACTTCCCAAATCTCCACGAGTTTTCCTTAAAAGCAAGGGTGTGTAAACAGAAACCCCCCATTTGTAATTATTCTCAAACAGCGGCGAGAGCCGAGCATCTGCTACAGTCTCAGTGAGGAAATTGTACTTCAACTTGACTACGGGAAGCAGTTCCTGCGTTTTTAACCGCCTTTCTACGTTCAAACTTGCCAAATCAAAATCAGTGAGAAGCAACTCAGGATGTCTGCCCACCAAGGCTCGCAACTCTTCAGCTTCTGGTGCTGCATTCACAAATTGAGAAAGCGCTTGAGGAATCACAGTAGACTCCAAAAGCATGGGTTCACCCGATTCATTCCACAAGTAAGTATTGAGCACCTGCGTGTTTTCAAAAAAGGAATTCTCCGCAAGTTGCAATCGGTACTGCCGATTGAGTAATTGAGACAAGGCTTCTACGGTATCGATGGCAGCCTGATCCCCGAGTTCGTAACTCCGCTTGATGCCATCAAATCTGATTTTTGCGAGTTTAACACCTTCTTCCAGGACCAATTTGTTTTCATAGGCCGCTGCCCACTTCCAATACGCAGCAGTTGCCTGCAAATTGAGGTCATTTCTAAAATTGAGGCGCTCCACCTCTGTGGCTTTCTCGTAGAGTTGCGCCTTTTGTAGCGTAGCACGTCGATCGTCGAGGATCAATCCTTGACCTAAATTGACAGCAGCACCGGCAGAAAGCATTCCATTACTAGGCCCTGCATTTTCCGAATTGAGGTATGCCCCATTGTTTTGTTCAAAACTGCCCATCAACTCCACGCCCATCCAGGTAGGCACAACCAGTCCAGCCTCTCTTTTTTCAAAGTAGGTGGATTGGTTAAATTCCTTTTTATCCAAATTGCCGTACAACATGGGGTCAAAACCACCACGAGCCTTGCGAACCTCCATTTGCCCTAGACGCAGGTTGAGGTCGGCTTGAATGGCGATCGGATGGTAGTCTTGCACCCATTGCATGTAGTCTTCAAAACTTAGTCGTTGGCCTTCCTGCGCCATAAGGGAAGTAGAAGCCAAAAGCCAGAAGAGGAGTAGTCCTACCTTTTTCATTTCGTCGCGGAAGCGGTTTTATCTTTTTCTTCTTGGGAATAATAATCTGCTGGGAAGCCATTGAGTTGACGCCAGATTTCGTACCATACAGGCACATCGTTAAATAAGGCTATCCCCTCAGCGCCCGAACCCATCCGCAATAGATTGGGCCATTTATCTTCTTCTGGATCCTGAGTTACCAAAACACGGTACTGGTTCGTGGGACCTGCAAACTGGTCAATGGCAATCACCACCCCACCAAAAGTACCATTGGAGAGTTGAGGCCATCCTGAGAAGACAATGGCAGGCCAACCATCAAAGATGAATCGGACCTTATTTCCTGGTTGAATCAAAGGCAAGTCTACCGGCTGAACATACATTTCTACAGCCAATTCTGCATCTGCAGGGACAATATTGACAATCTCAGCCCCCTCCTTGATTGTCTCTCCAATGCCCACCTGAATGGCTTTGGCAATGTATCCGTTTTGTGGAGCCAAAATGTAGCGGTACTGGGAGCGCTGGGCATAGTTGGAATACTGATTTTCAAGTTTGGTCACCGTTGCTTCAGCATCAAACTGGCTTGACATGGCCGTATACATATCGGATTTTGCCTTGGCCACCTTGTCCTTGAATTCGTTATCAATCGCACTTAAATCAATTCGTGAGGTAATAAATTCATTCTTGCTACTCAAAAATTTGTTTTCTGAACCGATCAATTTGGCTTGAACCTCTTGAAACTTAAGTCTTCTACCTTCTAAGGTTGTCACAGAGATCAATCCTTCCTTCAAAAGTTGCTCAGCTCGATCCAATTGGTACTTTCCAATGTCGAAATTGACTTTGGCCTGAACCAATTCCATACTATCCGATTGCACCTTCAATTCAGCAATCTTCAAATTGTTTCTGGCCTGCTGCAATTTCAAAATGTTGTTTTGCTCTAGCGCGGAAATTTGACTTTCCAATGCCCCTACTTTCTCACCATAAGATACAGCAGCGTTGGTTTTGGCATCCACTTGCTGCTGGGTACGAGGAAGTAGCAAGGGATCAAAATACTCGTCCTTGATTTCGGAAATTCTCAAAATCGTATCTCCTGCGGCTACATAATCGCCTTCTGCCACATACCACTTTTCAATTCGTCCAGCAATTATGGAATGAATGGTTTGTGGTCGCTGATCAGGGCGAAGGGCAGTTACCATCCCCTTAGAGCGAATATTCTGTGTCCACGGAAGAAATAGCATCAGGAAAAACACCAAAATCATCCATGCTAAAATTTTCAGCCTTTTCCTACTTTCCTTGAGCGGAAGGGTGATGACCAAACTTTTAGCCCCAGTAAAGGGTAGCGTTTCCTTGATGGTATTTTTAGAAATATTCAACATGGCGCTTTATTTTTTAAATTTTTTAAAGTTTTCGTAGTTACCCTGAAAGGCCAACTTACCTTTTTCCATTAAAATCACTTCATCGGCAAGCGCTTGCACCTCCGGTTCATCGGAGATCATCAATAGGGTCCAAGGACCTTTCATGAGGTACTCAATCATGCGCGCTTTAATTGCAGGATCCACATAGTTCAGTACATTTTCCATAATTAAAGCCTTGGGATTTCCCATGAAGCCTCTCGCCAAAATAATCTGAAAGGCAATGGTCTTTGCCAAGCCTTTTCCTTCTGGCTGAAGTTGGGTTTCCAATCCCAAAGGCGCATGATAGATGTAATCTTTCAAGCCTACCAAGTCTAAAATTTCAGCAAGTTGTCCTTCTTCGTGACTTCGGCCCATGCAAATGTTCTCTAGGATCGTACCGTGAAAAATTTGTTGCAGTTCCAAAAAATCACCCACCATCCCTCTAAATTTTTCGAGGTTAATGTATTCCAAGGACAAATCATTGACAAGGACGTTGCCTTGGTATTGCTCGTAAAGACCAGCAAACAAGGCCATCATGGCACTTTTACCACTTCCACTTTGACCTGTAACCACTACTTTCTTTCCAGGGTCAATGGTCAAAGAGACCCCATTCAAAATTGGATAGAGCGCATCCGCTGGTTGAAAAACCACGTTTTCCATTCCAAACTTTAAGCCTCCAGTTGTCGATTCAATTACTTTTTCATTAGGCTCGTGGTGCTCCAAATCCAAATCCATGATCTGTCCCAATTTGTCAACTGAAACCAAGGTATCGTAAACCGACTCCAGCGAAAGAATAAGCTTTTCGACAGAATTGACTACCAATACAATAATCACTTCTGCAGCCACAAATTGGCCAATCGAAATCTGATCATTGATCAAGAGAAAACTTCCTGCAAGCAACAAACTAGTCACAATCAACACCTTAAAACCTACCATTATCTTGTATTGAAAAATCAATACATTAAAGTGCTGGGAACGAAACTCGATGTATTTTTGAATCAGTTTGTCTGCACGAAGCACAGGTAGATTGGTGGTACCCACCAACTTAAAGGAATTGAGCGTCCTTCCTACTTCTTCCAACCAGAAGGCAGTCTTGTACTTGTAGGATGATTCCTTAATGGCGGTATCCATGCCCCGAGGAGCAGTGAAATAAAAAATCAACGCCAAAATTCCAAATAAACCTAAGCCAAAAACGATGAAAGCTGGATGGTAAAAGGAAAGCAACAAGAGTCCAAAAATCACTTGAAGGAGGGCTGAGGAGAAATCAATCAAGATTTTGGCTATCCCTTTTTGAAGACTTACCGTATCAAAAAAGCGATTGACTATTTCGGGTGCATACTTTCCATGAAGGATCTCAGTTTTGACCCGTGGCAGTCGATAGGCAATGGAAAGGCCTGATTTGGAAAAAATACGTTGCTGAAATTTTTCCATAATCTGCAACTGAGAAATCTGGAGAAAGCCCCCAAAAATCACCCCAGCAGCCACTATAACTACCAAAATCACCCAGGAAGTAGTTATCCTACCTCCTAGAATAAAGTTAAGAATGGCCTGAATTCCCAAAGGCAGGGAAAGTGTAATCAATCCATTTAAAACCGCATAGAAATAAATGGCATATACTTGATTTTTCTCTTCCTTGAGAATGTTGAAAAATCGTTTGATCGGTGTTAATTCGAGTTCGGACTGCATCAGTGAATGGCTTTGATCACGAGTTGATAAAAGAATTGGTAACGGTCTTTGCTTTCAGGGCCAGCATCAAGCATACCGGGTAAATGCTGGGAATTAAAACTTTGTAACAGGCTGGATTCAAGAATGGTGGAAACAAGCGTAGTTGGATACAGGTAATGTGGATTGATCTCCTTGATGATGGAAGAAACTCGATCTCCAAACTTGTATACTTGGGCGAAAATTCCTGATTCATGTTCCAAATCCACTTCCTTGGTCAGGAATCCTTTGATGGATTCATTGATCACAAGGCTTCTTAACACTTCGGGATTTAGAAAATCATTCTCTTTGTAAATAGGCCCCTCTACCAAGAGACGGATAGCCAGTGCTAATCGCTCCTCAGCATCCGATTGATTGGCAGTGAGAAACACCAAATTATGCTCCAACCAAGCCCAATACCAAGAACTAAGGTATAAGAGCAATTTGTGCTTGTTTTCAAAATAACGGTAAATCGCTGCTTCTGTACTCCCAATCTTTGCCCCCAATTTCTTAAAGGTGAAGTGCTCCATCCCCAATTCCTGAATTAGCAGTGCCCCCTCTTGTACGATAAGCATTCCCAATTCCGAACTGAATGGATCCTTTAGAAACAGTTTGCTGTTTACCTCTACCCTTATTTTCTTTAAAATAGATTCCATGCTTTTCTGTCGAAACTGATGCTATAACGAAAGATAAGCATCAAAAGTTTGCTTTTCAATCATTTTTGTTAGTAATAATAACAAAAAGTAAATAAGCATATACATTTGAATTTTTTGAGTTTCAGAATTGGGGAAATGTAGTGACCCACAAAAAAACAAAAACGCTACCGAATCTTGTTTTTAGTTAGTTTGTTTAGGGATCACCTGGTGTTTACTCACCCAGAAAGCCCAATAAAGAAGTATGGGGTGAAAAATCAACAACCTGACCCAGCCTACCCATTCTGGAGCACAAAGCCCACCTTCAATACAGGAACCAATTTGAATGAAATATACATGGGATGGGATAAAACAAAGCAATAAACCAAAAATGCCCCAGGCAGCACGCTTCCGAGTGGGTAAATACAATACCCCTAAGCCCAATACTACTTCAGCAACACCAGAAAGAATATTGATCCATTCAGGATGGGAGAAAAATGGAGGAATGAGCGGAAGGTAAAAATCGGGCGTCACAAAATGATTGACACCCGCAACCAGGTAAAAATACCCCATACTGTAAATGAGGAACTTCTGAACAAATTTTTTCATATCAATCCATTTAGCGAATGATTAAGATACAAAAAAACAAGTGTAGGCCAACTAGCGTGCCGGGAACCTATTCTAAAATTCGCTATACTTCATTTTTCCGACTCCATACAAATACAGTGTCTTGGAATACCGAAGCATGGCCGGCATCAGTAAAATGGTAAGCCCCACCACAGAACTCAGATACATCCAAAGTTCAGGCTTCTCAACCAATACATTGATGGCTACCAAAGAGGTCACCATCAGCGCAACCGAAAAGGCATAACTGATGTACATGGCCCCATCGTAAAAACCAGGCTCAGGAACCAAACTGGCATCACATACAGCACAACGGGAATTAATCACCGTGAGTTTTCGATAACTAAATGGAGAAACAGGAAACAGGTTTCCTTCTCGACACTTTGGGCACTTGGCCCCAGCGATGGCATTTGCTAAACTTTTTGGCATGATTGAAAAATGAATAGGTAAATCTAACCGAACCAGAAGTCTATTCCTGTGACCTTTGTTACGATACGAGGCCCATGTTAAAAATCAAAAAAGATGAAAAAAATGGAGGCTTTATTAACGCAGTTCCTCCAGATCGTAATCTTTCCCTTTTCCCCATTGCAGCAACTCGTGCAAAGTATAGAACTCTAAGGTGTCCAAATCTTTAATCCGGAAATTCTCGCCGGATATCCAAGCCATCACTTCAATTTTACGGACTTCTCCCTGATTGACCAATCGGTAAATTCGTCCTACTCTCAGGTTATCTAAGGCCAGAGGCATCAGGATTTAACTTTAATTAGAGCCCCTGATGCTTCAAAAGTAATTTCCTTTTTTGGTGCAGTGATTGCCGCTACCTCTTCCTTGGACTTACCTTGATCTTCTGCATAGTGCCGTAAGGTTTCTACATCTGTTTCAGATAAGGTCGCTACCCCTTCGATAGTAATTGGGAATCCCTGAGAATTGGTGGGAATAAAAAAGCCATAATCCTTAAAAGTAACCCGCATGCTAGATCCATTGGGCAGTTCCATCGCAAACCAGCATCCTTTATTGGTACATACCTCCTTGATATTTCCCGAAACTTTTCCGGTAAAGGTTCCAGTTGATTCCACTTTTTGAACCATTAAAGCAGTAGTCGCCACATCTGCTTCCTGCACCACATCTCCATAATTTCCAGGTACTACCTTGGCTTCACCTACCAATTCGTAAGTAGTTTTCTGAGCCACCACACCCGTTTTTTGGCAAGCAGCAAGGCCCACAACTAGGGCTAGGATAAAAATAGTAGCGTTCGTTTTCATAGTTCGAATTGATCTTTGCTAAATCAAGCATACAGGCTACTTCAAAAAAGTGCTTTTTTTGCAACCACCTGCACTTCAAAAATAGGAGAAAAGTCCATGCCTCAAAAGTATTTTGTCAGCGGACTTAACACGAATTCAGAATAGGGAATTTAAAAATCCAAAAAACCTCATTTAAGCATTCTCGTTCGGTAAATCACTTATTTTTCGGGATTTCAATCCGAAAAAAGATTTTTAACAAATTCAGAAATAGATGGCCAGATTTTTTGACAATTTCCTAATTTTAAAGTTTTAAATTTCACCTGCTCCATGCCAATTACCAAAAAATTTATCATTGATTTTGACAGTACCTTCACTCGTGTTGAGGCTTTAGATATACTGGGTGAAATCAGTCTATCTGGAGACCCCAAACAAAAGGAAAAACTACAGGCCATCAAAGACATCACGGATAAAGGGATGGACGGTAGCCTCACCTTTCGGGAGAGTCTTGAGCAGCGGCTACAAATCCTTCAAGCCAACAAAGGACAAATTGCGGAATTGATCGTAATCCTGAAGCAAAAGGTATCCAAGTCCTTTGAGCGCAACCGAGATTGGCTCAAAGACAATGCCGCAGATGTATTTATCATCTCCAATGGCTTCAAGGATTTTATCATCCCAATCGTCACCGAATACGGCATCAAGCAAGAAAATGTATTCGCCAATGATTTGATTTACGATGAAAGTGGAAAAATCATCGATTTCAACCGAGAAAACCCACTTTCAAAAAATAACGGAAAATCAGAAACCATCCGTGACATCAACTTGGATGGAGAAATCTATGTCATTGGAGATGGCTATACCGACTACGAAATTAAGGCGTCTGGCTTGGCTAATAAATTTTATGCCTTTACCGAAAATGTAAGCCGCCCCAAGGTCACCAGTCAAGCAGACCACATTGCTCCTAGTTTTGATGAGATTTTGTACATCAACAAACTCAACACCAAGTTTTCCTATCCAAAAAGCAGAATCAAAGTGCTGCTTCTTGAAAATGTCCATCCCATCGCATTGGAACTTCTAAGGGAGGAAGGATACCAAGTGGAAGTGGCTACTGGAGCACTTAGCGAGGAGGAGTTGTGTGAAAAAATTAGCGGCATTTCAATTTTAGGCATCCGCTCCAAAACAACTGTGACCAAGAAAGTGCTCGATCATGCCAACCGACTCTTGGCAATCGGTGCTTTTTGCATTGGCACGAACCAGATTGACCTGGAAGAATGTCAGAAAAAAGGGGTCGCTGTATTCAATGCTCCTTTCTCCAACACCCGATCCGTGGTGGAAATGGCGATCGCACAAATCATTTTCTTAATGCGCAGATTCCAAGACAAATCCCTAGGCATGCACCAAGGAGTTTGGGATAAATCAGCGACAGGCTCCTTTGAAATTCGCGGTAAAAAACTTGGAATTATTGGTTATGGCAACATTGGTGCACAACTCTCAGTCTTGGCTGAAAACCTAGGAATGAATGTTTTCTACTACGATGTCATCGAAAAACTTGCCCTAGGAAATGCTACCAAGATGAATTCCTTGGAGGAACTGTTGGCTACCTGCGATGTGATTACGCTGCACGTAGATGGAAGAAAAGACAACAACTGCCTCATCGATCAGGAAAAAATCTCAAAAATGAAGCCTGGCGCTCTTCTACTCAACCTGAGCCGTGGGCATGTAGTGGACATCCCAGCCTTGCGCGAAGCCATTCTTTCCGGTCACATCGGAGGCTGTGCGGTGGACGTCTTTCCTGAGGAACCGAAAAACAATAAAGAATCCTTCGAATCGGAACTCAAAGGATTGCCAAACACCATCCTCACCCCACACATTGGAGGAAGCACGCTGGAAGCACAAGAAAACATCGCCCGATTTGTGCCAGGAAAAATCATGGAGTACATCAACACGGGCAATACCTACAATTCGGTCAACTTCCCGAATATTCAACTCCCATTCCTGAAGGATGCACACCGTCTCATCCACTTGCACCAAAATGAACCCGGTGTCTTGGCTAAGATCAACCAGATCCTCGCCAACTACCAAATCAATATTGTCGGACAATACCTCAAAACCAATGAAAAGATTGGCTACGTAATCACAGATATTGACAAAGTATACGATCCAGAAGCAATTGAAGCCTTGAAAAATATTCCAGGCACCATCCGATTCAGAACCTTGTATTGAATTGAAAATCCATAAAAAAAGCCCTTTTGGGCTTTTTTTTTATTTGCTTCCGTAAAGTTCTTCGTAATAGGTCTGGTAAGCGCCTGAAGTAACTCGGTCCAACCAGCCCTCATTTTCAAGGTACCAGGAGATGGTTAATTCAATCCCCTCCTCAAACTGTAGACTTGGCTCCCAACCTAGTTCCTGCTGAATTTTGGTCGCATCGATGGCATAGCGCAAATCGTGGCCTGCTCGATCCTGCACAAAAGTGATCAACTTCTCAGAGGCACCTGGTTCCCGACCCAATTTCTCATCCATCTTTTGGCACAGTAGACGGACGATGTCGATATTCTTCCATTCATTGAAGCCACCGATATTGTAAGTCTCACCTGGCTTGCCCTTGTGGAACACCACATCAATCGCACGTGCATGATCTTTGACAAACAACCAATCGCGTACATTTTCTCCTTTGCCATAGACAGGCAAAGGCTTGTTGTTCTTGATGTTATGGATACAAAGCGGGATCAACTTCTCCGGAAAATGGTTGGGACCATAGTTATTGGAGCAATTGGAAACCACCGTTTTCATTTTGTAGGTATTTGCATAAGCACGCACAAAGTGATCGGAAGAAGCCTTCGAAGCGGAGTAAGGAGATTGCGGATCGTAAGCCGTCGTTTCAAGGAAAAATCCTCCATCGTGCAAGGATCCATAGACCTCATCTGTAGATACGTGGTAGAACAAATGCTGATCAAATGCCCCTGTCCACACTTTTTTAGCCACATTGAGTAAGTTTACCGTGCCAAAGACATTGGTCTTCACAAAAGCAAGGGGATCAGAAATGGAACGATCCACATGAGATTCTGCTGCCAGGTGAATGACATCCGTAATTCCATGTTTCGCAAAAATGGCTTCCAAAACCTGCTCATCCTGGATATCTTCTTTTTCAAAAAAGTAGTTAGGTGCATGCTCCACCTCGGTCAGGTTCTCCAAGTTGCCCGCATAAGTCAACGCATCCAGGTTAACGATTCGATACTGCGGATAGGTAGTCACAAAAAGTTTGACCACATGGGATCCAATAAATCCGGCTCCACCAGTAATTAAAATTGATTTTGACATTGTTTTATCTATAAAAGTTAGTGTACCATTTTGTAAACTCCGCTACTCCTTGTGCCACCGTCGTCTGCGGTTGATACCCCAAATCCCGTTCCAATTCACTGATATCGGCATGGGTCTCCACCACATCGCCCGGCTGCATCGGTAGTAATTCCATCTTGGCCTTTTGCCCCAGCCCCTTCTCAATTTCTCCGATAAACTCTAGCAAAGGAACTGGAGAGGAGTTGCCAATATTGTAAATTTTGTAAGGTGCCGTCGAACTCGATGGGTCCGGATGCTGAGGATCGTAATTTGGGTTGGGGGTAGCAGGCTTTTCTGCCACACGGATGATTCCATCCACAATATCGTCAATGTAGGTGAAATCCCGTTTCATCTGTCCGGCATTAAATACCTGAATCGACTCCCCTTTGCTTATCGCATCTGCAAAGAGGAAGTAGGACATATCCGGTCTTCCCCAGGGGCCATACACCGTAAAGAAACGTAATCCTGTAGTAGGAATAGTAAACAGGTGGCTGTAACTGTGCGCCATCAGTTCGTTTGCCTTCTTAGAGGCCGCATACAAGGAAATAGGATGATCTACACCATCCGAGGTAGAAAAGGGCATTTTGGTATTGCTTCCATAGACTGAACTGGAAGAAGCAAATACCAAGTGCTGCACCGGATGAAATCGACAGCACTCCAAGAGATTTAAAAATCCGGCAAAGTTACTATGCAGGTAATCTTCTGGATGGAAAATCGAGTTTCGCACCCCAGCTTGTGCTGCCAAATGGATGACAACCTCAAATTTTTCCACTTCGAAAAGATGAAGCAGGGCGGGCTTATCCACCAAATCAAGTTGAATAAAACGGTAATTGGGATGGGTACTAGAAGTCACCAATACCCCAGGTGCTACCTTTTCCGACGTAATTCCTGATTCTGCTAGTCGTGCAAACTTCAGTTCCCTGCTGTAATAAGAATTGATGTTATCCAAACCCAGCACTTCCTGTCCATTGGCAAGCAAGTGCTGCACCACATGAAATCCAATAAACCCAGCAGATCCAGTAACAAGGTATTTCATCGGTAGTACATAAAGCTTAGGTCACAAAACAATTCCATTGCAACACTTATTCTTGACCAGATACTAAACTTTGATACTTTTCCAATTGCAATTGACGCATTGATTTGCGATCAAACTTTTCCTGTACCTCTTGGTACAAGGCATCTGCATAGGTAGCAAGTGCATCACGCTTCACGTAAGCAAACTCCAAGGCTTCCTTCAATACAGGTACCTCGCCTACTGGAAATACCAAACCTGTCTTCTTCTGCTTGATCAAGGAAGTATTTCCCACACAGTTGGAACAAATAATAGGTACCTGCATGGCAGCAGCCTCTAGAAGTACATTCGAAAATCCTTCCTCATGAGAAGGCTGCACCAAAACATCGGCTAAGGCCAAATGATGCTCCACATGATCCGTCCAATCGATTTGTACCACACGAGGATGCTCGCGAATGGATTGTAGAATTTCTTGGTCAAGGGGTTCTTCCTCCTTTTCAATGGTTCCGATAAGGACCAATTTCGAAGAAGATACAATCTTAGAACGCAAAAAAGCAGCCACCAAGTCCTCTATCCCTTTTCGTTTACTTAATTTGCCCACAGCCAAAATGATAAAATCATTTTCTCCAGGAAGGATACGCATGGTTGCGGCCACCAAATGATTTTCTTTCAATACGTGGCGATTAAACTTTTCTAAATCAATCCCCAAAGTGGATCCATGTCCAAGTAGGCTAAATTTGGAGGAGTCGATTTTTGAATTGCTTGTAAAAAAAGAAAACATGCCTGTGGAATTGACCCAAAGTGCTGTAGCATTCGAAAAGGTCCATTTTTCCAAAAGTGTAAATCCCTTCTGTGGATTCTTTGCATGGACTGGCATTTCGGTGATGCTATGGATTCGATGGGGAATCCCAGCAAACTTGGCTGCCAACATTCCTAAATACCCGGCTTTAGGATCGTAACTGTGGATCACATCCGGCTTTTCCTTTCGGAGCAATTGAAACAACAGCCAAAAGGAAATACAATCCTCCACATAGTTGACCCCCTTCACAAAGGGAATAACTTCATGCTCCACTCCTTCCTTTCGGCAAATTTGTTGCACTTCTCTCCCATCCGCACTTACTAGAAGCACCTCCCAACCCTGCTCCTTCATCAATTTGGGCTGACCAGAAAGTAAAAGTTTGAAGGTAATCGGTTCGGTGGAAAGAAGAAGGAGTTTCGGCATTTAGGGGAAAGTAAGGATTGCAAAGGTAAAATTTTCTCAGGAGAACTTGGCAAAATTAAGCCTGAGAACTAGAAGATTCAGTCAGCAATGTCATCCTCAAGCCATTGCTTGTAAAATACTAGGGGAATTCGGAAAAAAGAATCGAAAATTTTATTGGATTCTCCCAAGAATTCATGGATGAAAATAAATCCAAAAATCAAGCGCAATTGCAAGTAGGATTACTTATTCTCTAAAAATTGTATTGAGTTTGATTGTAAATATTATTTTAATACAATTTTTTATATTTATTTTTAATTAAATATATTTTTAATTTTTAATTATTTAATTACTTTTATAACGGGTGATAAAACTTTTAACATTTCTTTTTTAAATGAATCTATTTTTTGAAGAAGGACTACTTAGTAATTTTTTCCTTCTTTAGTTTTTTTTGGGGTGCCTCTCAAACACAAAAAGGCCTTCAAAATTGAAGGCCTTTTATTTTTTGCGTGAAGTTTAGCGTTTAGTCAAATAGTTCAGCCAACTTGGCTTCGAGACTAGGACCTCTCAAATCCTTTGCAATGATTTTTCCATCTGGGTCAACCAGGTAAGTAGCGGGAATTGCTTGAATCTGGTACAACACTGCGGCAGCGGAATTGAAGTACTGCAAATCGGAAACCTGCGTCCAAGTCAACCGATCATCTGCTATCGCTTTGACCCAATCTTCTCTACTTCGATCCAAGGATACTCCAAAAACTTCAAAGCCTTTCGAGTTGTACTGATTGAAGAGCCGAACCACATTTGGATTTTCTTGCCTGCAGGGCTTGCACCAAGCCGCCCAAAAATCAATTAGCACATACTTCCCTTTCAAATCAGAAAGTTTGGTCGTTTTTCCACTTGGATCAGGAAGCACGATATCTGGCGCCACCTGCCCTACTGCCAAGGCTCTCATTTCATCCAATTGTTGCTTCATCTGTAAGATGGCAATGGTTCCAGGATAATTCTCATTGAGCTTGGTGATCAAAGCATCAATGAATGGAAAATCATTCTGAGGATTGAGTAGGCCTATCGCGGCTAAGGAGGCAAAAGAGTTACCCATGCTTTCGATCATCTCTTTCACTTTTACTACTTGCTGAGACTCTAGATTCATCGCATCTAGTTGAATTTGACGAATCGCTTCCGAATTATTTTTGCTCATCGCCTCGTAGTACCGCTCATTGAGTTGGTTGACTTGCACCTGGTAGGATTCCATCAACTTTTCCAACTTGAGCATTTCTTTGCTATCCTGCGAACCCTCAATTTGGAGGCTAGCCGGGTCAGAAAAATTGAACTTCACGTCTACATTCTCTTTAAAAAGCGCCAATTTGACTACACGCTGACCATAGAGGTTCAATTCATAAAAAGTCGGAGTACCAATGGAATCAAATTCAAAGGTGAAATCTCCATTGGACTTAATTTCCAAAGTATCCAACACCTTGGGTCTACTATCTGTGTACTGAGAAAGCACCACTACCCCTTCCGGCGCATTTTGTAGATTACCGGTGATGACCACTTTGCTAGCACCTGAATCCGATCCTCCACAGGAGAATAGAGCCAAAGTGGCACTCAATAAAATTCCTAACATAAATTTTCTCATCGTTTAATTCGCTAATAATTCAGTTATAAGTTGGGTGGCTACTTTTGGATCTGCCTTCCCCTGAGATTTTTTCATCAATTCACCCATAAAAAAGCCTAAAAGACCTTTTTTCCCCGTTCGGTATTCGGCTACCTTACCTGGATTTTCAAGTAATACTTCTTTTGCCAAAGGCAACAAGAAACTTCCATCACTCTCTTGAATCAGATTGAGATCTTGCGCGATTGACAGAGGTGTAACGTCCGGAAGGCGCAAAAGTTCAGGAAATATCTTTTGGGAGGCAACCGAAAAGGAAACCTTCCCCTCTTCTACCAGAGCAATCAATTGTGCCATTGACTCCACAGTTAAAGGGAAATTTGAATAGGTGGTTCCTGACTCATTCAAATAGGATTTGATGGGCCCCATCATCCAATTGGAAGCAGCTTTGTAATGTACTGTTTGTGCGCTCAGAGACTCAAACCAACCGGCTACCTCCTTGGTTTCCGTCAATAAAGCAGCATCATACCTAGGCAATCCATATACTTCCATAAACTTATGGTATAAGGCTCTGGGTAAGGCCGGTAGTCCAGCCTTTATATTTTCAATCCATTCTTCCGTAAGGATAACCGGAGGTAAGTCAGGCTCAGGAAAATAGCGGTAATCGTTCAATTCCTCCTTAGTCCGCATGCTCGCCGTCACCCCTTCATCTGCATCAAAAGTTCGCGTTTCCGATACAATCTCCTGCCCGACTTCAAGCAAACCTACTTGGCGCTCGTATTCAAAATCAATGGCACGACCCAAGTTGCGGAAGGAATTCATGTTTTTGATTTCCACTTTCTTACCCAAGGTTTCCGAACCATGAAGTCTTACCGACACATTGGCATCACAGCGAAGGGATCCTTCTTCCATGTTTCCATCACAAATCCCCAGGTACATGACCATTTTTCGAATCTCTGCTAGAAATACTACCGCCTCTTCGGAAGATCGAAGGCAAGGTTCGGTCACCAATTCAATCAATGCAGTACCCGCTCGATTGTAATCGACCCAACTCTCCTCACGCTCCGGCGAATGAATCAATTTACCGGCATCTTCTTCCAAATGAATTCGATTCAATCGAATCTTGCGCTCAGAGCCATTATCCATAGTCAGGATGACATTGCCCCCTACACAGATCGGCTCTTTATCTTGGGTGATTTGGTATCCCTTGGGTAGATCTGGATAAAAGTAATTTTTCCGATCAAAACTGCTTTTTCTGCTTATTTGGGATTCACATGCCAAACCCATACGCACCGCAAATTCGAGCGCACGGATATTTAGTTTGGGCAAGGTCCCCGGATGCCCTAGCGTAAGGACTGAAACCTGGGTATTGGCTTGAGCCCCAAAATTATTGGCATCTCCAGCAAACAGTTTACTAGTGGTGGCCAATTGCGCATGAACTTCCAGCCCTACTACCAATTGGTACTTGTCTGTTAGTTCCTGAGTCAACATGGAGTCGTAAAAATCAATTACAACAAAAGAGACTTCGCCTTGGCTACCACTTTGGGTAAGCCTGAAAGGTCTTTACCACCGGCAGTAGCAAAGAAAGGTTGACCTCCTCCTCCTCCTTGGATTTCTTTGGCCAATTCACGCACCAGGTTTCCCGCATGCAAGCCAGTGGATTCCAGCAATGATTCGTCAATAAACACAGCTACTTGTGGCGTATTGCTGATGGATGCAGCCAAAACAATGCATGCTTTGGAAACCTCATTCTTTAACTCATACACCAACTTTTTCAAAGAATCTGCATTTGGCAATTCGACTGAAGCAATGAGTACTTGCTTGCCTTCTTTTTCGACAAACTGTCCCTTCAACTGCTCCTTCACGCCTGCTGCCTTTTCCAAGTGCAAGTGTTCAACTTCTTTTCGCAATTCATTGCGCTCCTGAATTAAGGTCTCTACCGCCTTCACTAGGTCTCGAGGATTTTTCAAGAGTTCTTGCAATTCCTTCACCAGCCCTTCCTGCTCACGCAAGTACTGCTCAGCAGCAGTAGCTGTAATCGCTTCGATACGGCGTACACCGGAAGATATGGATCCCTCACTGCTGATTTTGAATAGGCCGATTTGACTAGTCTGTGGGACGTGTGTACCTCCACAAAGTTCTACTGAAAAATCCTGCCCAAAGGTGATCACACGAACAAAATCTCCATATTTCTCCCCAAACAAGGCGGTTGCACCTTGCTTTTTGGCATCTTCAATGGGCACATTTCGCTGCTCCACCAAAGCAATGTTTTCGCGTACCTTGGCATTGACAATCGCCTCTACCTGCGCTAGTTCTTCATCCGTCATTTTTCCAAAATGGGAAAAATCAAAACGAAGCAATTGCTCATTGACTAAGGAACCACGTTGCTGAATGTGATCCCCCAATACGGACTTCAAGGCAGACTGCAATAAGTGCGTCGCCGTATGGTTATTCATGGTCAATTGACGCTTTTCGGTATCCACTGCCGCAAAAAACTGGGCTTCTGGATACTGAGGAAGTTTTTCTACAAAATGAACGATCAGATCATTCTCTTTTTTGGTATCCAAAACACGAATCTGCTCAGCTTCCGTCTTCAACCAACCCGTATCTCCTACCTGACCTCCACTTTCTGCATAAAAAGGTGTTTTATCCAACACCAATTGAAAGCGGTCTCCTTTCTTATCCGAGATGGTTCTGTACTTCACGATTTGTGCATAGGCCTCCAGCGTATCGTAGCCGACAAACTCCACTCCAGCATCTTCGTGAACCAACACCCAATCCCCGGTATCTTGTTCAGATGCGGCTCTGGATCGGGTCTTTTGTTTTTCCATTTCTTCGGCAAAGCCTTTTTCATCCACTGAAAACCCATTTTCCCGGGCAATCAAAGAGGTAAGGTCTAGTGGAAACCCGAAGGTGTCGTACAATTCAAAGGCTGTTTTTCCTGAAATAACCGCTTCTTTCTTGGCAACCAACTCTGCTTTGATGCCATCTAGCATGCGAAGTCCATTGTCAAGTGTCCGCAAGAAAGAGGCTTCCTCCTCTAAAATCACCTTTGCAATAAACTCCTGCTGAGCACGGACTTCTGGAAAAATATCTCCAAAATTTGAAGCGATCAAAGGGGTCAACTCGTGCAAGAATGGCTTTTGAAATCCTAGGAAGGTATAACCGTAGCGAACCGCTCTGCGCAGGATTCTACGAATTACATACCCAGCCTTGTTGTTGGATGGGATCTGACCATCCGCAATGGTAAAGGAGATCGCGCGGATGTGATCCACAATCACACGGAAGGCAATATCTGTAGGCTCATCTTTGCCATAGGTTTTTCCAGACTTAAGTTCCAAGGCCTGGATAAACGGCAAGAATAAATCGGTATCGTAGTTGGAAGACTTGTGTTGAATAGCCCGTACCAAACGCTCAAAACCCATTCCTGTGTCTACGTGCGTAGCTGGAAGCGGCTTCAAACTTCCGTCAGAAATACGGTTAAACTGCATGAATACCAGGTTCCAGATCTCGATTACTTGAGGATGGTCATTGTTGACCAATTCACGACCTGGAATGGCAGTACGCTCGGCAGCAGAACGTAAGTCTACGTGGATCTCCGAACAAGGACCGCAGGGACCTGTATCTCCCATTTCCCAGAAGTTGTCCTTCTTGGAACCCATGATGATTCGGTCTTCTGGTACAATCTTTTTCCAAAGGTCATAAGCCTCTTGGTCCATGGCTAAGTTATCCCCAGCATCACCTTGGAATACGGATACATACAATAAGTCCTTTGGGAGTTTGTAGACTTCAGTCAACAGTTCCCAAGCCCATTCAATGGCTTCTTTTTTGAAATAATCTCCGAAAGACCAGTTGCCCAGCATCTCGAACATGGTATGGTGATAGGTATCTACCCCTACTTCTTCCAAATCATTGTGTTTTCCACTTACCCGGAGGCACTTTTGAGAATTGGCTACTCTAGAAAATTTGGCAACTTCATTGCCCAAAAAAGCATCTTTGAATTGATTCATCCCTGCGTTGGTAAACATCAGGGTGGGATCATTTTTCACTACAATGGGGGAAGAAGGAACGTATTGATGTTGCTTGGATTGAAAAAATTCAATAAACGTACTTCTGATTTTTTTGGCTTCCATGGAAGATAGTCGGTACAGTGGCGAATACTAGGTTGAGTGCATCCGGCAGAATTAAGCCAGTTACAAGCCACAAATTTAATAGAATTGCCTGGCTTATGCACAGGTATTTGAGATTTTGACAAAAAGGTTCATGGCCTTAATCCCCTTATTTTTTTGCTACTCTCAAGGAATTTCGGAGGGGAATGAAAACAAAAGATTCTGTTTATATTCGTTTTCTTAACCCCTTTTCCATGGCCTACCTCGATCAAATTGCCTCACCCACCCTCCTTATTGACGAAAAAATCACTCGAGCCAATCTTGAAAAAATGGCGGGCAAAGCACAGCAGCTGGGCAAAAAGTTGGTTCCTCACTGGAAGACTGCCCAGTCTCACACTATCGGAAATTGGGCCAAAGACTATGGGATTCGTGAAGTAACAGCCTCCTCCATCTCCCTGGCAGAATACCTCTGTGGCCAAGGTTGGGAGAGCATCCACATTGCTTTTCCTTTCAATATCCGTGAAATCTCCCGACTCAATCGCTTGGCTGCAAATCAGTCCATTTCAGTGCAAGTAGTCAATGCGGCTACTGCGAAGGCACTGGCGGAAGGGCTGACCAAAGAAGTTTCGTTTTTTGTAGAATTGGATGCCGGCTATGGACGTACGGGAATCCAAGCATCGGATGAAGCGGAGTTAGAAGCGATTTTGGACCATGCTAGTCGGTCACAATACCTCAAATTTAAGGGCTTTTACATCCATCCTGGGCATACCTACTACGGCAAAGACACCCAAAAAATACACGAAGAAAGTCAGGAGGCGCTCGCGCAAATGAAAGCCAAGTACCTGGATCGCTATCCCAACTTAGTGACGCGATTGGGTGACACGCCAGGATGCGCCGTGATGGAGGATTTTGGCGCAGTGGACGAACTTGGGCCAGGCAATTTTGTATTTTTTGATTTGATGCAGGTTCAGTTGGGAAGTTGTCAGCGAAAAGACATCGCTGTCTGCTTGGCCGTACCCGTAGTGGATATCCGCAAGGATCGTCAGGAGATTTTGATCCATGGCGGGGGTGTGCATTTAGCCAAGGATATGCTAATTCAGCCCGATGGAACCAAGAATTTTGGAGAGGTAGTCCTATTAACAGAAAAAGGATGGACCATTCCTAGACACTACTCCTTCGTGAAAAGCATTTCCCAGGAACATGGGATTATTCAGGCTTCCGAGGAGTTATTGAATTCAGTAAAGGTCGGTGATTTGCTAGGCATCTTGCCCGTACATTCCTGCATGACTGCTGATGCGATGAGAACATACCTGAGTTTGGATGGACAAGAAATAGACCATGCTGAAGGCGCAGGGTAAACCAGCTTGGATTCAACTTCGCTTACAATTTACCATAACTCCTTAGGAATTACACCTTGTTCAATTTCCACTTGCCCTTTCTAAAGAAGTAGAGGGAAACAAGCGCATGAAGCGAGTGGCAGGCCGCAATGGCTATGAATATGCCGACATACCCCAATTCCAGCGGAAAGGCAAGTAGGTAAGCCAAGGGAACTTCCAAACCGAGCAATACAACAGCATTGATCCAGGCTGGAGTCTTGGTATCCCCTGCCCCATTGAAGGCTTGGGTCAATACCATCCCAACCGCAAAAAATACATAACCCAAGGCAATCACCCACAAACCTTGCGCCGCCACTTCCCCAACCTCTGGAATACTGGTAAATAAACCGACCAATTGCTTGCTAAATAGTAGGTAAATACCGGTAACGGAAGCCATAAAAATTACATTGTAGCGAACAGTCAGCCACACGGCCAATTCGGCCCGTTTCGTTTTTAGCGCCCCTAGATTTTGCCCTACCAAAGTTGCCGCAGCACCCGATAATCCCCAGGCAGGCAAAATGGTAAAGATCAATATTCGAAAAGCAATGGTGTAGCCAGCCAAAGCAGCCGAACCAAATTCAGCATTCATGCGGGTCAGCGCAACCCAAGACATGGAATCAATCAAGGTCTGTCCCATGCCTCCCAAAGACAGTACTATGATTTTTTTGATGGTGTCCCAACTTAAGGCAATGTTTTCCCTCAGGATTTTAAGTTTGTGCTTGCCATTAAATAAATGGTACAACTGGTACACTACCCCCATACTCCTTCCGAAAGTAGTAGCAATGGCTGCCCCGTCCAGACCAAAGCCTTCCCAAGAACCAATGCCGAAAATCAACAAGGGATCCAGTACTATATTCAATCCATTCGCAATCATCAAAGATCGCATCGCATGATGGGCTTGTCCGGCACCGCGGAAGGCTCCATTGCATAAAAAAAGCAAAAGAATGGCCGTATTGCCTGCAAATACAATTTTTGCATAACTTGACCCTGATTCAATTATTTGTTTATTGGCCCCCATCAAGCGAAGCAAATCAGCAGCGTAGGTCCAACCCAGAACTCCCATCACTATCGAAAGTACAGCGCCTACCAGCAACAATTGGAAGGTTGCTGACCCAGCATCTTGGTAGTTTTTTTCTCCAAATCGCCGAGATACCAATGCGGTAGCCGCCATATTAAATCCAAACCCAAGTGCGTAAGTCAATACGATCACCGATTCGGTTAATCCTACGGTTGCAATGGCATTTTCACCCAGTTTGGCCACAAAAAAAATGTCCACAATGGCAAAAGAAGACTCCATCATCATTTCCAGGATCATGGGAAGAGCAAGAATAAAAACGGCAGTCTTTAAGGGAAGACGGGTAAAATCTTGCTCCTTACCCAAGAGCGCATCTTTAATCAGTTGCCAAGTCATAAAAATTTAGGGAAACGATGAAACCAACTTCCATTTGAAACGATAGAAATGGGAGAACAAAAAAACAAAAAAAAACCGCGATTTCGCGGTTTTTGAATGAAATAAGTCGGATCCCATTAGGCTAAACCCAACTTTTCAAGGTGAGCCTCTTTGATTTTTCGGCGTAGAATCTTGCCCACATTGGTCTTCGGAAGTTCGTCTGTGAAAAACACTTCCTTAGGAACCTTGTAATTGGTCAAATACTCTTTGCAGTGAGCAATCACCTTTTCTTCGGTAAGCGATTGGTCTTTCTTGACCACATAGGCGACTACTTTTTCCGTGGATTTCGGATCTGGCATTCCAATTACCCCTACTTCCAAGACTCCAGGACAAGAGGCAACTGCATCTTCCACTTCATTGGGGTACACATTAAATCCTGAAACCAAAATCATTTCCTTTTTCCGGTCTACAATCTTGGTAAATCCATCGGCATCCATCACCCCGATATCTCCTGATTTAAACCAATCTCCATGCATTACAAGCGCAGTTTCCTCAGGTCTATTCCAATAGCCACGCATCACCTGCGGACCTTTGATCAAAATCTCTCCTCGCTCACCCAGGGCTACAGGATTGCCCGCATCATCTGCAATCATCACCTCTGTATTGGGCAAAGGCATGCCAATGGTACCGATTCGTTCCGTTCCATCGATTGGATTGCAAGTGGCCACCGGGGCTGTCTCGGTCAAGCCATAGCCTTCTGCCAAGGGAACACCTGTTACGGCTTTCCATTTTTCTGCAGTTGCTTTCTGCACGGCCATTCCACCTCCTACAGCAATCTTCAAACCTGAGAAATCCAATTTACCAAAGGCTTCTTGGTTCAACAATCCATTGAATAGCGTATTGACTCCAGTGATGACTGTAAAGCGTTTTTTGGCTAAATCCCCAATAAAAGCCTTCATATCTCTTGGGTTGGTAATCAGTACGTTATGCGCTCCAATTTTTAGCATAGCCAAGCAGTTAACCGTCAATGCAAAAATGTGGTAGAGTGGCAAAGCGGTGATCACGATTTCTTCTTTTTCCCGCAACTTGGGTTTCATCCAAGCCGAGATTTGCTGCATGTTGGCAACAATATTTCCATGGCTCAGTTCGGCCCCTTTGGATACCCCCGTGGTACCTCCCGTGTATTGCAAAAATGCTGGATCATCCAACGAAATGGTCCCCTTTGAAAACGAATGTTTGGCACCCAAAGCCAATGCCTTCTTCAATCCTACCGCCTCAGGGAGGTTAAATGCAGGCACCATTTTTTTGACGTGTTTCACCACCAAATTGACAATCGTGCCTTTTAAACCACCCAGTAAATCGCCCAATTCGGTGACGATGACATGCTTGGCCTGAATTTCAGATTTGATTTTCTCCAGATTGGATGCAAAATTGGCTACAATCACCACCACATCTGCCCCAGAATCATTGAACTGATGCCTCATTTCAGCAGGGGTGTAGAGGGGATTGGTATTCACAACCACCATCCCTGCACGAAGCGCACCAAACATCACCACTGGATATTGCAAGACATTGGGCATCTGAATGGCCACACGAGAACCCTTTGCCAGTTTAAGTTCCTGCGTCAGATAGGAAGCAAAGTGGGCACTCAAGCGATCCAATTCTTGAAAAGAAAGGGTTTTGCCCATGCATTCGTAGGCCACAGAAGAACCATATTTGGCTACGCTTTCTTCGAATAGGGCTGCAACACTGCTATATGCCGTACAATCCACCTCTTTAGGAACGGAGGTAGGATAGAATTTAAACCAAGAGAAGTCGTTCATTTGTTCACTATTTTGGGTGTATTTAAAGTTCAATTACTTAAAATAGTTGGGTATCGCCAAGCATCAAGGGCACTATTTCAATATTTTTCGAGCGATCAATTCTTTCATGATCTCGTTGGTGCCTGCATAGATGCGCTGCACGCGAGCATCTGCCCAAGCACGTGCCACGCCATACTCCCACATGTAACCGTAACCTCCATGGAGCTGCACACATTCATCTGCCACCTTGCATTGAAGTTCGGTCATGTTGTACTTGGCTGCTGAGGCCATGGCAGAGTCCAATTTCCCCTCATTGTGAAGTTGCACCAAGTAGTCACAATAAATCCGTCCCTGCTCCACCATCGCGGCCATTTCGGCTAGTTTAAACCGGGTGTTTTGGAACTCACTGATTGCCTTTCCAAAGGCTTTCCTTTGCTTCACGTAGTCAATGGTACATTTTAAAGCATACTCAGAAAGTGCGATTGCGGCCAATGCCACCACCAAACGCTCCTGTGCCAATTCGGTCATCAAGTAGGTAAAGCCATCACCCAATTTACCCAACAGGTTTTGCTTGGGAATTTTCACCTCTTCGAAAAACAATTCGCAGGTATCTTGGGCATGCAAACCTACCTTTTCGAAAGGAACTCCCTTCGTAAATCCAGGCATGTCCTTATCTACTAGAAAAAGTGAAATGCCTTTTGCTCCTCGAGTAGGATCGGTTTTGGCAGCCACCACCACTACATCAGACAAATACCCATTCGTGATGAAGGTTTTGGAACCATTCATGACAAAATGATCTCCTTGGTCCATAACGGTCGTCCGCATTCCTTGCAAATCAGAGCCTGCTCCAGGCTCAGTCATGGCTACAGCACCAATCCACTCCCCAGCTACCATCTTGGGCACATAGGCCTTCTTGGCCTCCTCCGTCCCGTAATGGAGGATGTAAGGCATGACGATGTCGTTGTGCAAGGGATAGCCGATGGCAGGACCTGAACAGCCGCTCAAACCCAGTTCTTCAATAAATATGGCATTGAATCGAAAATCTTGAATATTGAGTCCACCCAAGTGCTCAGGGGCTTGAATTGCTAGAAATCCATTCTCCCCTAATTTCAACCAAGATTCTCTACTTACTTGCTTTTGAATTTCCCATTCCGCATTGAAAGGGATGATCTCCCGGGCGATAAAATCCCGAACGCTTTGCCTAAAAAGCGCATGTTCCTCTTGAAAGAGGGATCGATGAAGTCCGAACATATTTGGGTTTAGTTTTACATTCCAAAAATAGAAAAATACCTAGGACCAGCATCAAAAAATAAGTGGCAAAATTGAATATTCTAACCCAAAACTGCTCCTTCTTTCTTGCGAAAGTCTAAATTTGACGACTTGAATACCTATGATTGATTTCCAACAAAATTCACCACTCCCGCTACTCCAGAACCTCGGATTTTGGAAAGTAAATGAGCGAATCATCCGTACCTCCGTACCAGGGGAAAGTAACATGAACCTTGTTCTTCGGATTCATACCAACCAAGGCAGCTACATTCTCAAGCAAGCCAAGCCCTACGTACGAAAATACCCCCAAATTCCAGCACCCATCTCTCGGATTGAAATTGAATACCAATTTTTAAAGCAATTGAACCATAATCCGTACTTGGCTTCGCTATCTCCAAAAGTCCTGCAGTACGACGCTCCCAACCATATCATGCTCTTGGAAGATCTAGGCGAAGGGAGCGACTTTCTCTCACTCTACGGGGGCCAGCAGCAACTCAAAAGTGCGGAAATCAAACACCTAGTGGATTACCTGATGCACTTGCACCAATTGGAAATCGCCAATTTTCCAGATACCGGGGCGATGCGGGTATTGAATCACGAACACATCTTCAACTTTCCTTTTTTGGAGGAAAACGGATTTGACTTGGATAGCATACAACCCGGTCTCCAAGAAGTAAGCCTTCCCTATAAAACCGACTCCGTCCTGAAGCAACGTATCCAAGCCCTGGGAAATCGCTATTTAGCCGATGGAAAAGTGCTGATGCATGGAGATTTTTATCCAGGAAGTTGGTTGCAGGTACCCTCAGAGATCAAAATCATCGATCCCGAATTTGGAGGACTTGGCGATGCTGAATTTGACCTGGGGGTTTTACTGGCACATCTTGATCTTTCTTCACAGGCAGAGGAATTGAGCACACAGGTCCAAAACCACTACAGCCTAGCAGTAGATTGGACCTTGGTCCAACATTACCGCGGCGTCGAAATCCTACGCCGACTGATTGGCATTGCGCAACTACCCGTATCTTTAAGTTTGGACACCAAAAAATCACTTCTTGTACGTGCAAGATCCTACCTCCTTTCCTAAATGAAAAAATTAGCCATCCTTCTGCTTTCCCTACTCATTTTTTCCTGTGCTAACCAAGATACTGGAGATGCAACGCCTGTTTTTTCAAAAGAAAAAGTGACCTCATCCGGATTGACAGAGGCAGAATTGTACGACCGCGTTTTGGGAATGCTTGTAGGTTCAGCCCTAGGAGATGCCATGGGGGCGCCTACTGAAATGTGGACCCGTGATGCGATCCAACTCGAGTATGGGTTCGTAGAAGATCTGGATTCCATGGTTCGTGAAGCCTCCCCAGAGGGAATCTGGAAGGCTAACTTGCCCGCGGGCGGCACCACGGATGATACCCGATGGAAAAATCTGGCGGTAGAGTACTTACTCACACAAAAATCAGAATCCTTAGAACCTAAAGATTTTGCTTCCCATATTTTTAAAGCCTACGAGGGGAGTTTGACCAAACTTAAAAATACGGAAGGTACCGACGTTGAACCTTTTGAAAATGCATTGCAAGAAGCCAATTGGCTTTCGGAGTGGGCCAAGGTGGCGGCACCCTATCGAGATGCTAATTTGGGAGGTTATGCAGACTCCTTAAGCAAGTTTTATGGGGGAGAAATGGTCTGTGCTGGATTGTTGTATGCACCGGCTATTGGGGCTTTTTATCCTGGAAATCCCGCGAAAGCCTACCAGGAAGCCTACCGAATATCCATTTTTGACCTGGGCTATGCAAGAGATCTTTCCGCACTTGCATCCGGAATGACAGCATCCGGAATGACTCCAAATGCTACAAAAGATAGCCTATTGGCATCGCTTCGCTTGGATCCTGAAGGCTTTTTTCAAAGCCGATTAGTTGGCCGTACTTCCCATAAACTATTGAAAGACGCCTTGAACATGGTTCGTGAAGCAAAAAAACTGGATTCCCTCCCAACTAGATTGAGTTTGGGTAATCCTGCCTTGACTTATGCCTATACCGAATTGGATCGCCGTCAACAAGACATGCCTTTTCATGCGGGAGAAATCTACC
>JACCDP010415167.1_pt1 | contig 36563 bp, 44 predicted proteins | sample 7445841 | NCBI WGS metagenome assembly JACCDP01 (sample SAMN15323441, study PRJNA562643) | freshwater metagenome | isolation source: river surface water | place: USA:Blue River Watershed | collected 2017-08-17 | reverse complement strand
TCGGCCATAAGCAGTCGGTCATGCCAGAAAATCTAGTGGACTGCTTTAGGCCTTGAAGTACCGCGCAGTCAAGGAAAACTGTCCAAGAAGATGCGTTCTCTTTTTGGCCCATCTCGTAGATTCTGACTTCCGGCGGTGTTGATGGTTCACTCGATGAAACAGGTATGGGATTGGAAACTTCCCCTATCGGATGTGATGAGCACCGTCATGGTGAGCGCCCAAAAGGACAAAGTCATCATGGCGGCGCTTTCCTTTCAGATCAGACCAGCGTCAACTCTACGACGATGTTGCCGCGAGTGGCATTTGAGTAAGGGCAGACCTGGTGGGCTGTGTCGATCAGGTCTTGGGCCACGGCACGGTCCATGCCGGGCAGGCTGATGTCCAGACGGGCGGCGATTCCGAAGCCTGCGGGAATTGGACCAATGTCCACGCTGGCGTCGATGGCCGCATCAACCGGCACCGCGACTTTCTTCAAACTGGCTACATGCTTGAGTGCGCCCATGAAGCAAGCCGAATAGCCCGCTGCAAACAGTTGTTCGGGGTTGGTCGCACCGCCCATGCCGCCGAGTTCCTTCGGTGGTGCCAGCTTGACATCCAGCAGACCATCACTGGAGACTGAGCGGCCGTCACGGCCTCCAGTGGTATGGGCTTTGGCGGTGTAGAGGACTTTGTCGAGTTTGGTGGTCATTGCATATCTCCATTCAAGGGTTAAGGGATTGATTTAAGCCAGCACGGCTGGCAAAGATTTTTGTAAAACGGTTTTCTGGCCTGTAGCCTTGCCAGCAATTGCAAAGCCTAGCAAGGTGCCATCTGAACCAACAAATCGAGCGTCCACTCCGTCAGAGAAGGCGTTGACCTGCCAGCTTCCTTGGGCGTCCGCGAGTGGCGGCGAGACCACTACCGGCATGGCGGGTGTCTTGACGACCACAGGCATGGCCGGGTAGCGCAAAGTGGCCGGCTGGCCAGCCAGATGAGCTGCCAGAGTGCGTGCAGACTGCATCAGAGGCATAACATAGGGCAAGAGCAGACCTTCAACTTCTGCAACGTCGCCCAGCGCGTAAATGTCGGTTTGGCTGGTCTGCAGTTGGCGGTTGACGACGATGCCGCGCGCGGTCTGTAGTCCGGCAGCCTTTGCCAGCGCGATCCGAGGGCGCAAGCCAACAGCCGATAAAACGAGGTCGCTGGCCAAGCGGTGGCCATTGGCCATTTCGACCTGCAGACCTTGCGGCGCAGCGAGCACTGCCTGTACCGAGGTGCCAAAGTGAAAACGCACGCCAGCGTGCGCAAGCGCCTGCTGCACCTGCTGCCCCGCCTCTAGCGGTAGGAGTCGGCCCAAGGGGTGAGTGCCAGGATCGATCACATCAACCTCATAACCGGCCTGCACAAGGTCATTCGCAAATTCGCAGCCGATCAAGCCTGCGCCGATGACGGTCACTCGCTTCGCACCTTCGAGCTGTGCACGAAACGTCGCGTAATCTTGCAGGTCATTGACCGAGATCACCCGGTCCGCTGCATCGCCCTGCAGGGGCAGACGCACCGGGTCAGCGCCTAACGCCAGCACCAGACGGCTGTAAGTCACTGGCCCCAGGGCAGTGGTGACACTGCAGGCGACCGGATCGATGGCCGTCACATCGGTCTTAGCCATCACAGTGACCCCCAACTGGTGCGCCATGGCCGCGCTGGTGGCGCTGACCAGCTGAGCTGCGGTTTTGCCGCTGCTCAGGGCGTTGGACAACATGGGCTTGCTGTAAAAGTCCCCGTTGTCGCGGGTGATCAGGGTGATGGGTGTCTGGGCATCGAGCTTGCGGAACTCCCGGACCAACGTCCAGGCCGCGAGACCCGAGCCTACGATCACCAGGCTTTGTGCAGGCGCAATCATCAAGTGCTCCTGTTCGCTCAGCCGATCTCGACCATTTCGAAGTCGGCCTTGGCGACGCCGCAATCAGGACATTCCCAGTTTTCAGGGATGTCTTCGAAACGGGTGCCGGCGGCGATGCCGTCTTCAGGGATACCTTGGGCTTCGTCGTAGATGAAACCGCAAACAATGCATTGCCAAACTTTCATGATGTTCTCCAAAAATTGAAACGTTGAATCGGTGTGGATGGCTCAGGCCTGAATGGCGTCGAGGGCCTTTTGGTAGTGGTTGGCGTGGCGCTCTTCAACTTTGGCCAAGGCAGCAAAGCGCTTGGCGGCCTTTTCGAGCACGGCCTTGAACTGATCGGCGTGTTCTTTGGACTCGCTGATCTGCTCGTCGATCTCGGCAACGGCAGCGGCGTTGCCTTCCTCCACAGCGGTCTTGCGAAAACCTGGGTACATCTCGCTGTACTCGTAGGTTTCGCCTTCGATGGCGATCTGCAGGGCCTTAGCCGGAGTCATGTCGGTCGCTGGGTAAAGCAGATCGAGGTGGCCGAAGGCGTGCATCACTTCCTGATCTGCGGTTTGCTCGAAGATGCGGGCTGTATCTTCGTCACCAGCAGCGCGCGCCAGTTTGGCGAAGTAGCGGTACTTGATGTGGGCCATCGATTCGCCGGCAAATGCGGCTTCGAGGTTTTGGTAGGTTTTGATTTCTGGACGTGCCATTTGAAGCTCCTTTCAGGGGGTGGTTTTGTTGCGATGGATGAATTGTGAAATTTCTCAATCAATCAGTCCAACGGATAATTTTCATTGAATCAATCTAAAATATCGATAATGAACTTTTAGCAACTGAAAGAACACTCCCTATGGCCGCCTTGCCCTCGCTGCGACAGCTGCGCTATCTGCTGGCCTTGGCCGAGCACCTGAACTTCACCCGCGCTGCTGAAGCCAGCTTTGTCAGTCAGTCCACTTTGAGCACAGGTCTCAAGGAGCTCGAAGGTACGCTGGGCGTGCAGCTGGTCGAGCGTGACAAGCAGAGCGTGGCGCTGACGGCCGTGGGCAAAGACGTGGTGACTCGTGCGCGGCAGGTGCTTGCAGCAGCCGAAGACCTGAGCGATTTCGCCTCTGACGCTTCGCGCCCCATGCAGGGACGATTGCGTCTTGGAGTGATTCCGACAATTGCGCCATTCGTGCTGCCCGCCGTTATGCCTCTGCTTCGCGAGAAGTTCCCGATGCTTGAGCTTGGCCTACGCGAGGACCTGACTGCGCATTTGCTGGAGCGGCTGCGAAACCGACAGTTGGACTTTGCGCTGATTGCGCTGCCCTACGACACGCCAGACCTGCGGGTCTTGCCGCTCTATAAGGACAGGTTTTGGCTGGTGGGGCGGGAGAAAGACCCGGCGATCCAAGGACGTGCCATCCAGCTGGGCAGCGAGTGGACGGAACGTCTGCTACTGCTCGAAGAGGGACATTGCCTGCGCGACCATGCTCTTCAAGCTTGCCAGGCAACCGAAGTGGCCAGTGTGGACGGGATCGAAGCCACCAGTCTCCTCACACTGGTACAAATGGTCACTTCGGGAATGGGTGTTGCGTTGTTACCTGAAATGGCCATCAAGAGTGGTGTCCTGGGTAACTTGCCATTGAAATCCAGACCCTTGGCGCCTCCGGCGCCTGAACGAACGATAGCGTTAGTCACGCGCTCAACATCTGCCCACATGGTGGAATTCGAGGCGATTGCTCAATTGATTTCCTCTGTTCACCGAAAAAAATGAACTGCTCGAAGACCTGCTGGCTAGCATGAAAGCAGACATTCCAAACCCAAAGACCAGTGACGGCTTTGGGTCGATGTGAGACTTTCGCGAACTGCCTCGCTCAGATGCTGCGACCCTTCGGGGTCGTTTCTTTTTTGTGCACTTGAAATCGCAGCCAATGATTTCACTATGTAAATGAAATTACTTTGACGTGCTTGTACTGATCAGCCCAGAAGCTGGGAAGGTCAATACAGAATACATTGAAGTTGGCCGTGCATTCCATCTCGTCATTGAGGATCAGTTCGACGATTTCGGGATCTAGCAGGTTGAGTTTCATGACGCGGCTAACATAACTCGGGTCCACGTTCTCGCCTACCGAGATTTCCCGCAGGGTCTTGTACTTTCCAGTGTCGAGCATCTTTTGCCAACGCCTGGCCCGTACCAGTGCGGCCTGAAGAATGGTTAAATCTTCTTTCTCTTTGAAATCAGCGTGGTTGATGGTCTTGGGCAGGAGAACCTGACTGCGACCGCTGTATTTCCTGATCTTCATGGGAATGGAGATCGTGATGGAGCCATCCGGCGCGCGGTAGAGCATAGGTTCGTCGGTGCGTTCAACAGTGGTAGGTCTCATGCGTAGGTTTCCTCGATTGGGTTTTTGGCAACCTCGATCACAAGGTTTGCGATGCCCGATGGATGAAAGGTGATGTCCAGCCGGTTGGGGGACACAACGACTTTCTGCACAATCAGATGCATGATGCGGTGCTGCTCGATGGGGTAGAGCGCATCCCAAACACGCTCGACCGTGGCCATCAGGTTGGATGTCTGGAATTCGTCCAGGTGTGCAGTGACCGGGTTATTCAGGTTCCTGAGGGCCTTGAGCACATCTACGGAAATCTCGCTGCTGCGCAAGATCCGTTTGACCTGTTCCATCACAGCGCTCTCAATCTCGTCCGCTGGCAACATGGGCAGCCCTGAGGTCCTCGACTTGACCTTCTGGTCCTGGATGGACTGGTAATAACGATATTGCTTCTGCGTGCCTGGTTTGTTCTTGCCATAGGGGGTCATGGCGTGACCGTCCGGTGTGAAGATCAAGCCCTTGAGCAACGCCGTCTGCGCTCCCTTGCGTTGCCCCTTTCGGCAGCCGCGAGTCGCTCCCTTGAGCTTGGATTGCGCTGCCTCCCACATCTCCTGGGTGATGATGGCGTTGTGCTCCCCTTTGTATTCCTGCCCCTTGAAGCGGACTACCCCGTAGTAAATCGGGTTGTTGAGCATCTTGTAGAGGTTGCTCTTGTCGATCAGCTTTCCCGCACGCTCAACGCCATCCTGGGTCTTCCAGCTCTTGGTGCGCACGCCCGCATCCCTGAGGTGTTGCAGCAGCATCGTCAGGGAGTTGGAGCGCGTGTAGTCCCCAAACAGCCTGCGCACAATGCACGCCTCGTCCTCATTGATCACCAGCTTGCGGTCCACCACGTCGTATCCGAGGGGAGGGATGCCCCCCATCCACATGCCTTTGGCCTTGCTGGCGGCGATCTTGTCGCGTATGCGCTCACCTGTGACTTCACGTTCAAATTGGGCAAAGGAGAGCAGGACGTTGAGCATCAACCGCCCCATGGAAGTGGTTGTGTTGAATTGCTGCGTGACCGAGACAAACGACACCTCGTGGGCGTCGAAGACTTCGACCATTTTGGAAAAGTCAGCCAGGCTGCGGGTCAAGCGGTCAATCTTGTAGACCACGACCACATCAATAAGCTTGGCGTGAATGTCCTGCATCAGGCGTTTGAGGGCAGGGCGCTCCATGTTCCCGCCTGAGTAGGCCGGGTCATCGTAGTCTGTAGCCACAGGAATCCAGCCCTCATGGCGCTGGCTTGCAATATAGGCCTGCCCAGCATCACGCTGGGCATCAATGGAGTTGTAGTCCTGCTCCAGACCTTCTTCAGTGGATTTTCGGGTGTACACCGCACACCGCACCCTTGGGCGAGAAACTTCTTCAACACGCGCCATCAACGTCGACCTCCGATGACAGCTTCACTCTTGCGGCTGAGCCCAAAAAAGGCAGGGCCAGACCATTTTTGACCAGTGATTTCTTGCGAGACAGCGGTGAGGCTGGTGTAGGGGCGTCCCTCGTATTCAAACGTGCCGTCGGACTGCACATTGACTTCGTAGCTCTTGCCCTGAAAGTCGCGCTTGAGCCGTGTGCCGGGCACCAGCTTGAAGGGCTCTTTCTTTTTCTGGACCTTGGCCAGGGGCTTGAGACTGGCTGTGAGTTTCTCGATCCGGGCTTCGTTGCTGGCCAGCAGACTCGGGTTGACCTGGGCGTATTCCAGCTCCTGGATCCGATAGGCCAGGCGACCCTCCAGATAGGGACGACGCTGCACCGTGGGCGCCTTGCCGTAGAGCTTGTACCAAAGCGCATTGAGCTCTTTGATGTTCAGGGAGGGCAGGTTGGCGATCTGCGCCAGCACAGATTGGCTCATGCGATTTTTGGGTGATTTTTGCTTTTCAACGGTCATTCGGTTTCCTTATTTCTCGCCCTTGCGGACTGCGTTTTTGGGAACCGTATGAACGCTCTTGTGGCCAGGCATAGCAAGTTGAATCTGCTTTCTTTGCGCAATTTCCTGGGCAGCCTGGGTACACAGGCGAATGACCCCGAAAGCAAGGATCTGGGCGACCTCTTGCTGGCGCTCGTGTTCTGTCATCTGACCTGGGTCGATGACGTTGTAGGTGACTTCAATCATGGGGAGATCAGGGGTTGTGGACGGGCAGAAATTTTTGAATTTCGACCCCTAGGCTGTCCTTCCCGATAGCTGCAAGGTTTCACGGCTGACCCACAACGCGCCGTTGCTGGAGGTGCCGCTTCGAACCCAGGAAATTCGCCAAAAGCAGGGCCAATATGCGCTGCAAACCCCTAAAAATGGGGCTGTTTGCATGGTGTCGATTTGTTCTCTAAAATGGTGTCGAAATCAACACCAAACCCCGATTTGATCCATGAGAACACCCAACCGAGATGACGAGCACCTGCAGTCGCTGAGGGACTACTACGCCAGCAACAGGCGCATTCCCAGCCTTCAGCGCATAGCAGCCCTTTTGGGCTTTTCGTCGCGCTCGGCTGCGGTCAAGCTCATGGGGCGGTTGGCAGACGAGGGGTTTGTTGAGCGAACAGTTGACGACGATGCCTGGATTCCAGGCAGTCGCTTTTTTGCACGACCCATGATTGACGCATCGGTGCCCGCAGGCGTGCCGGTGTCGGCCATAGATGTGGGTAGCCAGCCGCTGGTGTTCGACGAGTACCTGGTCAAAAAGCCTAATGAGACGTTTGTCATTCCCATCAAGGGTGACTCCATGATCGAAGCAGGCATTTTTGACGGCGACCTCGCCGTAGTTGAGCGATCAAGCAAGGCCAAGGCCGGTGATTTCGTGATTGCCAATGTCGACAACGAGTTCACATTGAAAGAGCTCGTGCGGGATAGGGGGCAATACGCCCTCAAACCCCACAACCAGAAGTACCCCTTGATACATCCCCAGGGAAATCTTCAGGTCATAGGAATTCTTGTGGGTTTGGTCAGACGTTACAAGACCTAAGACCAGGTCCACCCGAACTCACCACACAGATAAAAAAATCAGCGCGATAGCGCTGAGGGGTTGCTTATTTTCAAAAACACGATGGAGGACGACAAATGCTAGTTTTCAATGACCGCCACTTCTTGCGTCATATCTCAATGCCCACCCTGCGAGAGTTCACGCAACAACACAAAATCAGCCCCAAGCTGAACATCGACTGGGAGGCCGCAGCTGACACGCTGCATGCCCTTGTCGGCAAGGAGCTTGATCGGCTCGAAGAGTCTCTGGTCCAAGGTGGCCTTGAGGTTGAGGCACGCAAAGACCTGGAGCATGACCTCATGCTCTGGCACGATGATTTGAAGCGTGCACACTCCATGTCCAACGCGCAAGCGGTGCAGGAGTTCCGCTGCATCTGCGCTGATGACCATATGGCCCTGGCCGCGTTCGACAACCGCACCGAGCGCGAGATCGCTCTGTGGATGCTGGCCTTTCGGGACAAGGCATTCCGTGACGCCGAGCTGCACCTTGCATTCCAGGCCAAGACCAATGGCAAGTTCTGGAAGAAGCACCTCATTCCTGCCGGGCTCAAGCTCTCCAGGGACCGCGCGCAACTCGAATCGTTTTGTGAAGAGGTCACCAAGCTCTACAAGAAAGTGGGCGCAGGCAAAAGCAGCCACGTCGAGGTCAGCGAGCGCGCCAAGGACAACAGCGTTCAGGTGACCATCTATGTGGAAGGTCCCGTCACCGCGATCGCCCACTTTGAGCAGAGCAACTTCACCCGCGTGACCACGCGCATTGCACTGGAGACGGCGCTGGTGTACCACCCCACACAAGGCATCGTGGAGTCCATCGTCAAGGGTGGTGCCAAGAACCACGCAGCGGTGCTCCAGTTGTTCGGTGAGCATGTGCTGGGGCAGAAGATCGAGCCCGAGGAGATCGAGAAGAAGTCATTCCGTCTGAACGCATTGCGCGACGGCATGCTTGAGCCTGTTGTGGACTGGTCTGCCCTGGGCGTAGAGAAGGTGCGCCTGCGCCGTGCCCGCTTGACGCCCATTGGCAGGGCAGGTGTGGCCGTTCAGGTCGAGGCCACACCTGAGATGGACAAGCCCGATGCCATCCAGGAGGCGTTGGCGCTGCTCAAGGTCAGCAGCTACTTTGAGGCCGAATACGCCATGGCCTCGGCTACCTTGATCGTGTACATGAAGCCCGACGCCAAGGGCAAGCACGCACACTTCAGCTTTGGGGTGCAATCGTCCGGGTCATCTACCATCAAGAACCTCTCCGAGCGCAATCAGGCGATCGCCCAGTCAGTGCTCAAAGCGCTGGATGTGATCGAGGTGGAAGACGCGCCGGGCGACTTTGAAGCCTTTGAACAGATGGCAGCTTGATGAGCCAGGCGCAAATCAATTCAACCCAGGTCCTGTGCCGTCTGCTCGAAATGGACAAGCCGCAGATCGACGGACAGACCTTGTTTGGCCAGTCCAGTGATGCGGCCACACACCTGATCCGGGAGCGCATGTTGGTGCTCGGCAGTTCCAACCAATGGATCAATTGCCCGGAGTGCGGTGTGGAGCTGGCGCGGGTCGTTCGGGACCTGTCCAGCGATCAAATCCTGCTCATGTGTCCCGAGTGTTTGGACGTCACGGCGCCCAGGCACTACTGCACCAACCACAAGGTCTCGCTGCCCAAGTTGGTCAACAACCTGGCCACGGGCCTGGGCCTTGGAAGTGCTGGTCACAAAGTCATTGATCACGAGCAGATCTGGCGACTGGGCACCACGCAGTCGGGCAGGGCCAAGCCGGTGACCTGGTATTTCGCGCGCCAGCTCTACAAACCCGCAGTGGCAGACAGGCTTCGTGAGCAAATTCGCCTGGAAAAAACCACCGAGTCCAGCGTCGTGCTCACCAGCACCGATTTGCCGCTGCCAGCGGCATCACCCATCGAGGGCTTTGATGTTCGCTTTCTGGGCGTGTCCGCGCGCATCAGTCAGAGCCGGTTTGAGTTCTTCAACGAGAGCGCGAGCACGGCCACCCAGGTCATGGAGGAGGCGTCGCCCACGACCACCCTGAAATACGTCGAGTCGCAATCGTGCGTCTGGATGGATGGGGAACGCCATGAGCTCGAGCCTCGGCAGCGGCTCATCATCCTTGCGCTTTTGGAGGACCTGGACCACGAACTGGATAAGGACGCTCTGCAGCGCAAGTGCGGCTCCCAGTCGCAAAGCTTCTCCCCCAGCAAGGAGTTCGGGCGCAACAAGGAGGTCTACCACCGCTTCATCCGCTACCTCAGGGACGATGAACGCTACCAGTTACTGGTCCCGCTGGAGGACCAGACGCACTGATTTGTTATTGGTTTGAGTTGCCAATGTTTCACCCGGTTTAGACACCAGTCTGACCGGGTTTGAATCGACCCGGATTTACTAGACACTTCCGAGCTGTTGAAACTGGCGTTTTTCGAACTCTACCGGAGAGACGCCGCCCGATGTGTTGTGGCGGCGCTTTGGGTTGTAGAACATCTCGATGTAATTGAAGACATCAGCCCGTGCATCTTGCCGGGTTGGGTAAATCTGGCGGCGAATCCTCTCACGCTTGAGCAGTTGGAAGAAGCTCTCGGCCACCGCGTTGTCATGGCAGTTGCCTCGACGGCTCATGCTGCTGAGCAGATTGTGGTCGCGCAGGAAGCCCTGCCAGTCATGGCCAGTGAATTGGCAGCCCTGATCTGAGTGCACCAGCACCGTCTCCTTGGGCTGCCTGCGCCACAGAGCCATCAGCAAAGCATTGAGCACCAGCTCGGTGTCAATACGGCTGCCCATGGACCAGCCAATGACTTGACGTGAGAACAAATCCAGCACTACGGCCAGGTAGAGCCAGCCCTCATGTGTGCGGATGTAGGTGATGTCTGTGGCCCAGGACTGGTTTGGCCCCTCGGGTGTGAACTGTCGGTTCAGGTGATTTGGGGCTACCACAGCAGGTTTGCCACCGCGACCGCCTGAGCGGCGCCGGTAACCCGTCTGTGACCGGATGCCCTCGCTGCGCAAAAGTCTGGCGACGCGGTGTTTGCCACAGCGCTCGCCCAGATCACGCATGTCCAACGTGAGCTTGCGATACCCATAAACGCAACCGCTTTCCAGCCAAGCCTGCTTTAGGAGCCCCAACAGGCGTTGGTCATCCCGTGTCTTCTCGCTCACGGGATGCTTCTTCCAGGCGTAATAGCCACTGGGGTGCACCTCCATGACCGAGCACAGCCGACGAACACCATGGGCTTTCTCATGGCGCTCGATGAATGCGTACCTCACCCGGACTGCTTGGCAAAGTACGCGGCGGCCTTTTTTAAGATGTCACGCTCCTCGGTGACCCGCTTGAGTTCAGCCTTCAGTAGCCGCAGTTCCTCGGTCTGTGACAGTTGTTCCTGCCGCTGACCCGGGGGCATTTGCTGCTGCTTCATCCACTTGTACAGGCTATGTTGGCTAACCCCAAGCCGGGCAGCAACCTCAGCTACCGGGTGACCCCGTTCGACGATCTGGCGTACTGCTTCGATCTTGAATTCTTCTGGATATTTCTTCTGAATCATGGCACCTCCTATTAGGCCTCAGGTTTGAGGCTCAGAGGTGTCTACTATTTCCGGGTCGATTCAGTTTGGCCTTTTTGCGCCTGCGAAAACACCATCAAACACCATCGAGAGACTGTCGAAGGCTGCTCTTGAGGCGGTCAATGATCCAACTGTCAAGGCGACACTGCTTGAGCAAGGCGTCATTGCCTCCAATCGCGGCAGCAGCGAATTCCGTAATGCGATTCAAGCTGATCACCAGCGCTGGTCCGTTGTGATCAAAAAGTCAGGTTTCAAGGCTAACTGACCGGACTCTACATCGCCGAACCCTACGGGTAGTGCGTCTTTTTGAGCCATGGCTGCTTGTGTCAAGTAAGCCAAGACATCAATCGATCAACACATCACCACATATGACGGGTTCCACCTTTGTGCCTTTTGGAGCGCACATCGACCGCATAAGTGTCGTTGACGCTGGCAGCTTTCAAGGTCAATCGTTCAAGGAAATCGACCAGAAGTCGCTGTTCCTCGGGGTTGAGCGCACTCATGACTTGAGCGTTGACATCGGCCACTTTGGGGTGAATCTCGCGATAAGCCTCCAGTCCTTTGATGCTCACGCTCACGCGCATCGTACGGCCTGTTTGAGTGGGGGTCTTATCCAAAAGCCCCTTGTCTACCAAGGCGGCGACCGTACGGGAAACACGAGTGCGATCCAGCAAGCCACGCTCGGATATTTCGATGGGAGTAAGCGGTCCATGGACCACAACCATAGCAAGAACACTCCACTCGCGCCGGGTCACCCCGTACTTCCCCTCGCACAGACGCGTGACTGGGGCAGTAGAAAGCGAAGAGAGCTTCCATAAACGGAAGTTCAGCAGCACCTCCACATTGCCTGCCAAGTCTTTTTCATTGATCTGAAATTTCATATTTCAATTAATTGATTTTTTTCACACACCTACTCAAGGAATCAAAATGGCCCAAAAATTCTCTGGCGAATTCTGGCGCGATCTTAAGCCGATCGCTGAAGCCTTTAAACCAGACGCGCAACCCGAGCACTACATTGAAAATGCGGCTACGCTGGATGAACGTTATTACGTTCCTTTCGGTGACGGGGGTGTCAGCGTGAGGCCACTGTACATCTCTCCTGAAAAGAACATGTGGTCTGGCGTTATGTATGCCAAAAAAGCTGGTCTCGTCAATCGACACTATCACCCCCGCGAGGTTTTCGCCTACACGATCTCTGGACAGTGGAGCTATTTGGAGCACGACTGGGTCGCGAAGGCAGGCGACTTTGTTTACGAGACGCCGGGTTCAGCCCACACCCTGGTTGCGCATGAGACTGGCGAGCCCATGCGAGCCCTGTTCATCGTGCATGCACCACTCATATGGCTGGATGAGGATGGAAAAACTGTCGGCTACTTCGATGTTCATGATTACCTGAAGATGTGTCGTGACCACTATGAGAAGGTCGGTCTAGGCGCGGGTGCGATCGACAAACTGATTCGCTGATCGCCAAAGTCCATCGAGTTAGAAAATCGAACGTGAATTCAGAATTTGATTTCCATGGGTGCACAGTAGCTGTCACAGGCGGCACTTCCGGCATCGGCGCCGCAGTATCCAAAGCCTTTCGGGATTCAGGGGCTCGTGTATTTGCTTGCACAGCAAGCTCATATGAGATTGAGACTGCCCGATCCTCCCCGGAGTTCCATGGGATCGAATTGTCAATGCTGGATGTCTGCGACACACAGGCGGTCCAGCATTGGTTTTCAACCATGGAAGACCTCCATGCGGTGGTGTGTTCAGCAGGTATCACGCTGCGCTCGCGTGAATTCGATCCGATCGATTTCGCTCATGTTCTCGATGTAAACCTCACTGGAAGCCTACGCGTAGCGCAATCTGCTTTACCTTTGCTTCAACGAAGTCAGGGAAGCGTCATCTTTATGGCCTCAATGCTCAGCTACTTCGGGAGCAAGCGGCTTCCAGCTTATGCGGCATCCAAAGCGGGGATTCGGTCGCTTACCCAGTCTTTAGCAGCCGAATATGCAGAGACAGGCGTGCGTGTGAACGCTGTGGCACCAGGCTGGATTAATACCCCGCTATCGGAAGTTGGCCGAAAAGACATGAAGTTCACGCAGACCATCACAGACCGGACGCCCATGGCACGGTGGGGGCAACCTGACGAGGTTGCCGATCCCGTTCTTTTCTTGTGCTCACGGGCAGCTCGATTCATCACAGGCGCTGTTTTACCGGTTGATGGTGGCTACAGCACCGTAGGTTAAAAAAGGAAATTTCATGAATGTTTCAAATTCGAATAACAGTTCGCAGGCGCTGCCCGGAAGGCTGGCTGGCTGTACAGCATTGGTGACTGGGGCAGCACGCGGAATAGGCGAAAGCATTGCGCGTCGATTCGCTCAAGAGGGTGCGAAAGTTTGGCTGGCTGACGTGGACTTGGCTGCAGCGCAAGTTGTAGCCAGTCAGATCAACGGTGTTGCCGTATCTCTCGATGTTGGATCACTCTCCGATTGGGAAATGGTGTCTCGTCAGATCATTGAGGACGCAGGGGGGCTCGATGTTTTGGTCAACAGCGCCGGAATTGCACCGACGGCCTTACTCACCGAACTCTCTCTGGAGAAGTTCCGTCGTGTTATGCATGTCAATGCCGAAAGCATTCTGATTGGCATCCAAGCGTGCTTGCCTGCGTTAAGAAAGCATAGTGGTAGACGCCCCGGTGGAAGCTCAGTGGTGAACATCGCTTCCTTGCTGGGTGTCAGGGCACTTCCGGGGCATCTTGCATATGGTGCCTCCAAAGCAGCAGCCATAATGATTTCTCATTACGCCGCCATCGAATTGGCGCGTGCTGGCGAGAAGATTCGAATCAACAATATCCTGCCAGCAATCACCGATACTCCAATGGTGTCGCAGGAAATCATCGAGTGGTCTCACGCTGGAACTTTGGGAACGCATGACCCAGTGGAAACTCGACGTGCGCTTGAAAACCGAATTCCTATGGGGCGGCTAGGTCAACCCCAGGACATGGCGGATGCAGCATTATTTCTAGCGAGCAGCGAGAGCGCCTTTATGACCGCCGTTGATCTTCCTGTGGATGGAGGTCGTTTGGCAGTGTGAACTAGGAACCGGACATTAGCTGAGGTGCTTCTTGTGGCTGCAACTGGCCGACTGCTGCCTCTTGCAGACGCCAATTCGACCAATTGAGCCGACTGCTATACCAGTCGTCTACTCAAACTATTTGATGTTTTGCCGCATGAATACGGGGGGTGGGTGACGTAGTTGAAGGCGAGGCTTCGAAGACGACACTAACGAAAATTTTGAGAGTGCAACTGGGGGCGACGTTGGAAGGAAGATTGGAGTCGAATTCCCCCGTCGGGAGTAGCGAACATTCGCTTTGAAGTGAGAGATTTGCACGCTCCCGATTTCGGCTGTACGCCCACGAGCGTATCTGACACTTGCGGTCATCTGGATCTACAAGAGACCAGGGAGAAATCGGCGTGGTCGAAATCCTTCCGCCTCACCAATTCCTACTCCCCCAACAGCGTTCACTTACCTTGCGCCGCAGCCACCGCCGTCATGTTGAACACGCGGCGCACCGTGGCGGCCGGGGTCAGGATGTGGGCGGTTCCGGCCGTGCCCATGAGGATGGGGCCGACGGTCACGCCACCGCTGGTGGTGGTCTTGAGCACGTTGTAGAGGATGTTGGCCGCATCCAGGTTGGGGCAGACCAGCAGATTGGCCGAGCCGCTCAGGGTGCTGTCTTCCATGTACACGTTGCGGATTTCGGGGTCGAGTGCGGCGTCACCGTGCAGCTCGCCATCGCATTCGATGTCGGGATGGTGGGCCACGAACAGGTCGCGGGCCAGACGCATCTTGCGGGCGCTGGCGCGTTTGGACGAGCCATACGTCGAATGCGACAGGAAGGCCACCTTGGGCACGATGCCAAAGCGCTGGATTTCCGCTGCGGCCATGGCCGCGATTTCGGCCAGCTGCTCGGCGCTGGGTTCCTCGTTGACGTAGGTGTCGGTGATGAACAGCGGGCCGCGCGGGGTCATCAGGGCGTTGACGGCGGCGTAGTTGGTGGCGTCGGCGCGGCGGCCCAGGATCGAGTCAATGCGCTCCAGGTGCGTCATGTAGCTGCCGGCCAGGCCGCAGATCAGGGCGTCGGCATCCTTGAGTGCCACCATCAGCGAACCGATCACCGTGTTGGAGCGGCGCACCGTGGCCTTGGCCACAGCCGGGCTCACGCCATTGCGCTTCATGAGCTGATGGTAGTGCTCCCAGTACTGACGGAAACGTGCGTCCTCTTCGGGGTTGACGTTTTCCACATCCACGCCCAGGCGCATGCGCAGGCCGGCCTTTTCAATGCGGGAAGCGATCACGGCCGGGCGGCCGATCAGGATCGGCTGGGCGATCTTCTCGTCGATCGCCATCTGAGCGGCGCGCAGTGCACGCTCGTCTTCACCGTCGGCATAGGCCACGCGCTTGAGGCTGTCGGGCACCGCCTTGGCCGCGTTGAAGATCGGGCGCATCAGGATGCCGGTTTGCGTCACAAAGCTTTGCAGCTGCTGGCGGTAGGCGTCCATGTCGGTGATGGGGCGCGTGGCCACACCGGATTCGGCAGCGGCCTTGGCCACGGCAGGGGCGATGCGCAGGATCAGGCGCGAGTCAAAGGGCTTGGGAATCAGGTAGTCGCTGCCGAAGGTCAGCTCCTGGCCGGCATAGGCGCTGGCCACTTCTTCGCTGATGTCGGCCTTGGCCAGGTCGGCGATCTGGCGCACGCAGGCCAGCTTCATTTCCTCGGTGATCTTGGTGGCGCCGCAATCGAGCGCGCCACGGAAGATGTAGGGGAAACACAGGACGTTGTTGACCTGGTTGGGGTAGTCCGAACGTCCGGTGGCGATGATGCAGTCCGGCCGCGCGGCCTTGGCGATTTCGGGGCGGATTTCGGGTTCGGGGTTGGCCAGCGCCAGGATGATGGGCTGGGTGCCCATGGTCTTGACCATGTCGGCGGTGAGCACGCCCGGGGCCGAGCAGCCGAGGAACACGTCGGCGCCGTTGACGGCATCGGCCAGCGTGCGGGCTTCGGTTTTCTGGGCGTAGCGGGCCTTGGATTCGTCGTAGCCGCCGGGGCGGCCTTCATAGATCACGCCCTTGGAGTCACACACGAACACGTTCTTGGGGTTCACGCCCAGTCCGACAAACACGTCGAGACAGGCGATGGCCGCAGCGCCTGCGCCCGAGACAGCGATCTTGACCTGGCCGATCTCCTTGCCCACCAGCTCCAGCCCGTTGACGAGGGCGGCAGCCGAGATGATGGCGGTGCCGTGCTGGTCGTCGTGGAAGACCGGAATGTTCATTCGGTCGCGCAGCTTCCTTTCAATGTAGAAGCATTCGGGCGCCTTGATGTCTTCGAGGTTGATGCCGCCCAGCGTGGGCTCCATGGCGGCGATGATGTCCACCAGCTTGTCGGGGTCGCGCTCGTCGAGCTCGATGTCGAACACATCGATGCCGGCGAACTTCTTGAACAGGCCGCCTTTGCCTTCCATGACCGGCTTGCCCGCCAGCGGGCCGATGTCGCCCAGACCTAGCACGGCGGTGCCGTTGGTGATCACGGCCACCAGGTTGCCGCGGCTGGTGTAGTCGTAGGCCTTGCTCGGGTCAGCTGCGATGTCCAGGCAGGGGTAGGCCACGCCGGGCGAATAGGCCAGCGAGAGGTCACGCTGGTTGGACATGGGCTTGGTCGGGTTGACCGAAATCTTGCCGCGTGTGGGCAGGCGGTGGTAGTCGCGGGCGGCTTCGCGCAGGGCTTCTTCTGCGGGGGAGAGCGAGTCGTTCTTGCTGGTCATGGTATCTCGATTTAGTTGTGGTCTAAAAAACCTTCAATCGCAGGGGAGTGGGAATGCCCGTGGCGGGAAAAACTGACAGAACACCTCCCTCACCGCCGCCTTTCGCAGCATGATTTTGGTGAGAGTCGTAAAGACCGGCCAACTAGCGGCCGGATGCCTCTAGGTCAGCATCTGGCAGGAAGCATCAGAAGTCCGCAACATGCCACTCATAGTCCAATGCAATCGAACTGGCAGCTCGCAGGCGCTGGCCAGCGTCTTGGCTTAAGGCAGACACGATCCTCGCGTTGAAATCATCGAGGGCTGTCTTGGCCCTGAGCGACAGATCAGCCTCAACTCCCTGGTCTTCATACTTCTTCACGTAAGCACGGGCCGCTACTGTGACCACAAAGTAAAGCGCGGCATTGTCCGGATCGGACTTCATCAGTTCGCTCGCGCTCTTGAAGAGTTCCTTGAACTGATCGGTTCCACCAGTGCTTTCAGCGAATGTCTTGGCAATGTCTTGGAAGTTCATGATAGGAATTGGATACAAACGAGCGATTAAGAAAAGTATGAGGGCCGGCTGATGCCGCCGTGGATCTGCGACCACTGGCCGGGATTCTGTAAGAACAAAGCCAGTTCTTGACGGGCGTGTAGTGGCAGGACATTGCGCTTATTGGCCACAGCCAAGACATCAGACCAGGTTGTGAGCGCATGCACGCGAACCCCTTGCTGCACCAGCATGGCGTCGGCGTCGAAGGTGCCGTAGCTGAACACCACCAGCAAATCCTTCACTACCGCCTTGGTGTCTGCGAGTGCCCGGATGAAGGTGATTTTGGACTGCCCGGCAGCCATCAGGTCATCGACCAGAAGGACCCGCGAACCCGGCTGGACCACGCCCTCGACATGCGACAGCCCGACGGGCCTCTTGCGAACGAGTTGCATTGGTAGATTGAGCGCCTCGGCCATCCAGGCGGCCAAAGCAATCCCGCTGGCTTCACCGCCCGCGATCGAGTCAACGGCGTCCAAGGCACCAGCGCTCCGGAGGCGGCTCAGGCTCGCCGACACAATGGCCCGTCTGACCTCCGGGTACGAGATGAGGCGGCGACAATCCATGTAGACTGGGCTGGCCCAGCCCGAGGGCAGCCGGAACGGCTCGTCCGAGCGAGCAGACACACATCCCGCGTCGATCAGCAGACTGGCGATGTCTTCGCCGGAAGAAAATGTGGGGTCAGACAAGATTTCTCCTAGTTCAGATGCGCTCAATCAGACGCCGCAGGCGCTGAGCCCCCGCCTTACCTTTGTATGACTCCCGCCACAGGCGCGCAATCATTTCTTCGTACATGCGCACAGCCTCGGGAGAGGCGGTAACTGTCGCGATGCCATTTCGCACGTTCGGCAGCTCACCCAAGCGAAAAGGACTTACGGCCAATACACTACGTTGCGGGCCAACGAATACTTGAAAGGTAGACGACGGCATAGCATCGTCGACAATGCCGATCTGAACGTGCATGGGCTCGCTCTCCATCAGATCAGCGATACGGCTAACTTCATTGCGTGCTGCCTGCACCCGCTCCTTACGTACCTCTTCGGGCAGATCCACTCGGCCCACTAGACCGGTCTTCACGAAACGCTCCAACTCACGCAAACCGATCAGGCTAAGTATGTTGGGTCGCCGGCCTTCAAAGTAAGCCTTGCGCTCAGCCATGATGGACAACATCTGATCGATGTTAGCCTGCCGCGTCCCCTTCTTGGCGCCTGCAGGCGCGGCCTCCAGCAACATCAGTCGCAGGTACTTCAGATAGTTCTCTGAAGTCAGCAGCAACGAGATCGGCTCAAAGTGCGACAGGATACGGTCAGCGTTTACCTCCAACTGCCGCATGCGCTCAAACAAGCCCAGCGCGCTCGAGTAATACTCGACCTCAACCCCCAGCAATGACGCCATCGACGTGCCTAGGAGAGAAGCCAGGCGCTCCAGCGTCTCTATCTTGACGATCTCGCCCTTTTCCATACGGTACACCACCGCACGTGATACTCCCAACTGATCAGCCACATCCTCAGCAAGGAGCGAAGCGCCGATTCGGTAGGCCTTGAGCCTGTCGCCAAGAGCTTGGTAATCAATGAAGGATGGTGCTCGCTCGCTTTCGACTGTTTTCATCTCGTTTTCGTATTTTTGAATCAAAAAAGAGAATACAGCAAAATCTTCAGCTTGACGAGCTTGCTCAACGCCATTGCGGGGAGCCGTCCGGGAGCCGCTCAAGGAGTTCACAAACGAACCCGGAAATGGTTGTATGGAGTTCATGATCGTCTGTAGCTCGGTCAGGCGACTGCTCGCTGGACCGCTTCATAGGCACGCGGCTGAGTCAGCACCTCATGCCGCAAGGCCTCGTCAAGCTCAGCCTCCGTCAACAGACCACGCTGGAGCACAACCTCGCGAACGTTCAGGCCCTTCTCATAGGCTTCGGTGGCCACTGCAGTCGCCGCCTTGTAGCCGATGATCGGGTTCAAGGCGGTGACCAGGGCAATGGAACGCTCGATGCTCTCCTTCAGTCGGGCAGGGTTGGCGGTGATGCCGCGCACGCACAGATCGGCCAGCGTCATGCAGCCATTAGTCAGATGCTTGAAGCTGCGGAACAGCGCGCTCGCGATGATGGGCTCAAAGGCGTTGAGCTGCAGTTGCCCCGCCTCAGCGGCAAACGTCACCGTCAAGTCGGCGCCGATGACCTCGAAGGCGATTTGATTCACAACCTCCGGAATGACCGGATTGACCTTGCCCGGCATGATGGACGAGCCCGCCTGCAGCGGCGGCAGATTGATCTCGCCAAATCCCGAGCGCGGCCCGCTCGAGAGCAGTCGAAGGTCATTGCATGTCTTGGAGAGCTTGACCGCAATCCGCTTGAGGACTCCCGAGAGCTGGACGAATGCGCCGCAGTCCTGAGTGGCCTCGATTAGGTTCGGGGCCGTCATCAGGTCCAGCCCCGTGAGCTGGACCAAGTGCTGCAACGCATGGCTGGCATATGAGGGATGGGCGGTGATGCCGGTGCCAATTGCCGTAGCACCCAGATTGATCTCCCGAATGAGGGCGGAGGCCTCCCGCAGCCGAAGGATGTCTTCCTCGATCATCACGGCGTAGGTGGAGAACTCCTGGCCAAGCGTCATCGGCACCGCATCTTGCAGTTGGGTGCGTCCGATCTTTAGCAGCGGCGAAAACTCCACCGCCTTCTCGGCGAAGGCGCCGCGCAGGTGGTCCATGGCACCCAGCAGCCGCTCAATGGCAAAACAGGTTGCGATCCGGATGGCTGTCGGATAAACATCGTTGGTGCTTTGCGCCATGTTCACATCCTCATTCGGATGCAGGAACTGGTACTCGCCCAGCTGGTGCCCAAGGATCTCCAGCGCCCGGTTGCACACCACTTCGTTGGCATTCATGTTGGTTGAGGTGCCGGCGCCGCCCTGGATAACATCGACCACGAATTGGTCATGCAGCGCGCCCGCCCGGATCTCAAGACAGGCGGCGACGATGGCATCACGCTTTGCTCCAGGCAAAAGGCCCAGTTCAGCGTTGGCCTCGGCCGCAGCCTGCTTGACAATCGCAAGCGCCACGATGAGGTCGGGGAAGGCCGCAATCCGCATCCCGCTGATCTGGAAGTTTTCCTGCGCACGCAGGGTGTGCACGCCATAGTAGGCCTGCGCAGGTACCTCGCGGGCACCTAGGAGGTCGTGCTCAATCCGGTTCGTTTGCATAAGAGTCTTCTGAGGTAAAAGGGAATCAGGTCTCATGCGCCGCAAGGGACCAGGCCACCTGGGCGCCCCCGAGAAAGGGGTGGAGGGTTCCGCCAGAGGGCAGCGGGAGGTCCTCGGGAACAGCAGAGGGAGTGCGCGTGAGCTTGACGGTGCCCTCGTTCAGGGGCAGCCCATAGAACTGCGCACCGTGGATGCTGGCGAACGCTTCAAACCGGTCCAGCGCCCCCTCCTCCTCAAACACCGTCAGGTAGCTTTGCAGCGCCACTGGGGCGTTGAAAATGCCTGCACAGCCGCAGGAGGCTTCCTTCAGGGTGCGCAGATGGGGTGCCGAATCGGTGCCCAGGAAGAACCGCGAATCCCCAGAAGTAGCCACACGGCGCAGAGCCAGACGGTGGCGTTCGCGCTTGAGCACCGGTAGGCAGTAGTAATGCGGTCGGATGCCCCCCATAAACAGGGCATTTCGGTTGAACATCAAATGCTGTGGGGTGATGGTGGCCGCCAAACGGCCACTCGTGTCCGCCTCAATGAACTGGGCAGCCTCTTCTGTGGTGATGTGTTCCATCACTACCTTGAGTGCCGGAAAAGCCGCGAGCAGTGGCCGCAGGGTGGCCTCTATAAAACGGGCTTCGCGGTCGAAGACGTCCACAGTCGGATCCGTGCTCTCCCCATGAACGAGCAGCGGCATGGCGATCTCTTGCATGCACGCCAGGACGTCGGCCACCTTGCTCACCGAGGTGACGCCGTACTCGGAATGGGTTGTGGCGCCAGCCGGGTATAGCTTGACTGCGGCGAAAACACCAGCCTCAAAGCCTCGGCGGATTTCCTGAGGCTGTGTGCTGTCGCACAGGTACGCCGTCATGAGCGGTGTGAAGTGGCGGTCAGGACCCAAGAATGCGCGGATGCGCTCACGGTAGGCCACGGCCTGCTCGATGGTCGTGACTGGTTGCTTCAGGTTGGGCATGACGACGGCCCGCGCGAATTGCCGCGTGGTGTGCGGCAGCACCGTGGTCAGCATCTCGCCATCACGCAGATGCAGATGAAAGTCGTCCGGACGCCGTAGCGTAATGCTCTCAATCATGGTTGGCTTTCTCAATCGATGCTCGCGACGGTATCGCCCAGAACCTGGACACCCAGCATGAAGTCGTCCAGATCCATCGCCTCATGCGGGTTGTGGGAGCCGTTGCGATTGCGCACGAACAACATGGCGCTTGGGATGCCGGCATTGGCAAACAGCGAGGCGTCATGGCCCGCACCGCTGGGCAGCACTTCGTGGGCCACGCCCAGCGCCTGGCAGCCCTTCAACAGCAGCTCCGAGAGACTCGGATCCATGGTCGCCGGTTCGCTCAGAAGGCGCCGGTCGGGCTTGAAGGTAACGCCGCGGTCCCGGGCGATAGCCGACATCTCGGCCTGCACCAGCTGATAGAAGCCTTCGAGGGAATCTGTGCTCTTGCTGCGCGCTTCCAGGCTGAAGGTGACATTGCCCGGGATCCGCGAGATGGAATGCTCGGCGGCATCGGTCTGCACGATGCCCGCCGTTACCACCAAGTCTGTTCCACGCTCCAGCAACTCGCGCCAGTGCGCATCTAGCCGCATGATGAGATCAGACACGGCGAATACCGCATCGTGGCGCAGCCAGCGCGGCACCACCCCCGAATGCTGTGCATCACCAAAGCACTGGATCTTGTTGTGTCGCACATTTCCACGGATCCCCGAGACAACCGCCAGGGGCAACTGGCGCGCCACCATCACGGGCCCCTGCTCGATGTGCAATTCCAAGTAGGCCCGCACGTTCGAGTTTTCCAGCATCACCTGCTGAGTGCGGATCTTGTCCACATCCGCTCCGGCCCTGCGCATGCAATCAGCGAGGGTTTCACCGGTCGTTCTCTGCTTCAGCTCCAGGTCGGAGGCGCTCACCTTTCCAAACAGCGCGCCAGAGCCCATATAGGCTTTGCCGAACCAGGCGCTTTCCTCGCCCCGAAAGGCAATCGTCTTGAGTGGTAAGGAATGCCGCTCACCGGTGCGCCGGCGCGCGATCTGCACAATGAGCCCCGCGATTACCCCGGCCAAGCCATCGAAGTTTCCGCCCTGCGGGACAGAATCGATGTGCGAGCCAGTCCAGACCGAGGGAACGTCGCTCGGTGCATCGGGGTCGGAAAAGACGAGGTTGGCGGCCGCATCGACTTCCACATGCAGTCCTTCGCCCTGGGCTACGGACCTGAGGTACTCGGCTGCCGCGGACTCGCCGCGCCCATAGCTGTCACGGGTCACGCCGACGCCGTCGAAGGTCAATTCACGAACTTCGGCGAAGAGCTTTTCCGCCAGTGGGCGGTATTGGGATAGGTTCATGATGGATCGCAGGTGTGCCAAAGCAGAGGTCAACCCGATTGCTGCGCGAAACGGAGCCACCGGTCTGACAAATGCCGGTCCAGCTTGACCTGGCCGGTCAGGTCCCGGACATCCAATACGCCGTTGGCCTCGCAATACGCGTCTAGACTATCGATGATCTTTTGCATCGCACCCGGGTCGATGAAGGAGGCCGTGCCCACCTGGACCGCCGAGGCTCCAGCGAGCATAAATTCGACAACGTCATCGGCAGTGGAGATGCCTCCGCAGCCGATGATCGGGATGCGCACACTGCGATAGCACTGGTGCACCATGCGAACGGCGATCGGCTTGATCGCGGGGCCGGAAAGCCCGCCCATCACATTCCCAAGCTTGGGCTTTCGCGTGCGGACATCGATCGACATGCCCAGGACAGTGTTGCCCATGACCAGGGCATCGGCACCCGCCTCCTCCGCGGCCTTGGCAACCGCAGCAATGTGGGAGGCATTGGGCGTCAATTTGGCCCACAGTTGATGGCTGGTCCGCCTGCGGATGGCGCTCACCACCTTGTACGTAGTCTCGGGGGTCATGGCGAAGGCCATCCCATCGGCCTCCAGGTTGGGGCAAGAGATGTTCGCCTCGATCACTGCCACTTTGGGGAGCGACATCTCGGCCACCGCCTCGGCGAACTCGTCGACGGTATCAGCTGAAATCGACACTACCACGGGCGTATCGAATTCCGTGTAGGGCGGTAGCACATGCTCCCGGTAGTAAGCCAGCCCTTTGCTGGGAATCCCAATCGAGTTGATCATGCCGCTACCCACCTCGGTCACCCGGGGCGTGGGATTTCCTGCGCGCGCCTTGGGGGAGACGCTTTTGATCACGAGGGCGCCAAGATTGTTGAAATCAAGTGCTTCCGAATACTCGATCGCAAAGCAACCAGATGCGGGCATGACAGGATTGCGCAGGCTCACTTCGCCTACTCTGACGTTTAAATTAGCCAAACTCCACCTCCCCCACCACGTCGCGAATCGGGAACACAGGACCTTCGCGACAGACGCGAAGAAACTGCTTTTCGCTTCCGGTTTCGGTCTTGCAGTCAAACATACGGACACAGGACAAGCAGACACCCATGCCACATGCCATGCGCTGCTCCATGGCGACTTCACCCTGAATGAGCGGGTAATCCGACAACACACGCTGTATGAGCATCAGAATGCGATGAGAGCCACAGGTATAGATTGCCTGAGGTCCCTGGACATCAATAACGTCCCTGATGAGCGCTTCGACCGCCTCCACTGAGGAGGTGCCGTCGCTGTCATACACACACCGGACATCTGCTTCGACACCACGCAGGAACTCGTTTTGCATGAGGTCCCCGGGGGTGCGAGCGGACATGATCGCTGTGACTGCTACGTTATTGAGCGCCGCTTGTTGCACGAGAGGCGCCATCGTTGCCAGTCCAACGCCGCGGGCAACAACCAGAACTCGGCGATCAACTGGATCGAAGGTAAAGGTGTTTCCCAACGGCCCCACGATTTCCATATGGCCGCCGACCTTCAACTCCGCCAAGGCCCGCGTGCCGACACCGGTCACGTTGTAGAGGAACTCGATCGCTCCAGCTTCCGGACCGACGCCATAGACGCTCATGGGCCTAAGGAGAAACGGTTGAAGCTGGTCCGTGGAAGGACACTTCAGTTGGTAGAACTGTCCCGGAAGAGTTGCACTTGCAAGGTTGGCGTGTGCGTTAAGACGAAGATACTTGTATCGCTCGTTGACCCACCGGTGTTCGATTACTTCACACCTGTGTGATGCCACGCTCTCTGCGTTTCGTTGAAAGCAGGTAGTAGATTTCATGAGAGGTCCTGGATGCTCGGAGATGGACTGAGCCCTCTCACTCCAGCTCTTTGCCTTTGAGTTCGGGGATCAGAAAGATCGTGGCCAGCATGTCAAAGACATAGATGGATGCTAGCAATGCGATGGCGGTCTGAAACGAGTAGGTCGTTACCAAGGAGCCTACGACGACGGGACCAAAGCCGCCAATTCCACGACCAATGTTGAACAGGACGTTCTGGGCGGTGGCACGCGCCTCGGTAGGGTAGGCTTCGGACATCAGGGCCCCGTATCCGCCAAGCATGCCGTTGACGAACATACCCATCAGCGCTCCAGCCCACAGCATCGTGACGGGGTCGGTGAGCTGGGAGTAATACAGCACCATCGCGACTGCGCCGGCCTGGAACATCAGGAAGCTGGGCTTTCGACCGATGCGGTCGGCCAGTTGGCCGAACACGAAGATGCCCGCCATCATTCCCAGAATCGTGACCGAGGTCCACATAGCCGACTTCGTGAGACTGAAGCCAAGTTGCTTGGACAAGAAACTGGGCATCCAGATCATGATGCCGTAGTAGCCAAAGTTCTGGACCGCACACAGGATCACAATGCCAAGGCTGGTACGCGTGGTCTTGGCGTCTTTGACCAGCAGCTTGAACGACTTGAGCTTCGACTGCTTGTTGACGGTACTGCGGACAAAGACTTCGGGCTCATGCAACTTGTTTCGGATGACCCATGCCACAAGAGCGGGGATCACACCAATGAGGAACATGCCGCGCCAGCCGATAACTGGCAGCAGTAAAGGCGTCAGGAGCGCTGCGCCGAGTACACCGACCTGCCAGCCCAACGCTACGTAGGAGGAGACTCGGGCGCGGTGCTTCGCCGGCCAGGCTTCTGCGGCCAACGCCATACCAATTCCAAACTCACCGCCCAGGCCAATGCCTGCGATGGTGCGGTAGACCAGAAGATCCGAATAACCCTGAGCAAATGCGCACAACCCCGTGAACAGCGCAAACAACACGATGGTCCAGGTAAGAACTCGGATGCGGCCGTAGTAGTCGCTGAGCGTGCCAAAGATGATACCGCCCGCGACTGCGCCGACGAGGGTCCACGTCACCAGCGAACCTGCTTGACCAGGCGTCAAAGCAAGATCCGCCGAAATGGCAGCCAACATGAACCCAAGGATCAGTAAGTCAAAGCCGTCCATGGCATATCCAACGGCTGACCCCGCCAGGGCTTTCCAGCCATAGCCTGAGACCCGGTCCTTTCTAGGTTCATCGGTCACGGCGCCTGCCGTCGATGTCAGATCAGTTTTCACGTTTCCAATCTCCTGTTGAATCGCGCTGCTCTGCGGCGCGCTAGGTTGGTAGCTGAACCGACATGAAGGACGCCTCAAAGAGACAACTGACAGGCCGATTCAGGACTAATTTCGATCTTAGTCGCTTTTTTGAGATTTTTACATCTTGAGGCATTAGTGAAAACCCGCCCCTTCCGCCGGATCTTGAAGCGCATTGGAATCCGCTTGAACTAAACGAGATGGCCGAAGGTGACCTCTAAGCAGCCTCTAATGGCGTCGTGTGTATGACTCAATGGGGCGATACGCGCCCGGTCCGCAACGAGAGCCGGCGCGCGCGGCTGCAAGCATGACCATAGGGCGGACATCCTGCTCGCAGCTGGTGGACCGCCCAAAGGAGTCGCGCCCATTACCTCAGCGCGCAAACACCACACGAGTCGTGGCGACCGTTGTGTCGTTCTAGGTGGGCATTGGCTCCATCGAAGGACCACAGGCAAATAAGTGCCTCGTCCTGGCCGAGTCGGTAGCCAACGAGATGATCATCGATGCCTTCCCAAACAAACACTGGGAGGGCGCCAGGTTACGCTGGGCCGAGCAAGGCAAGTTGGACCTAGCGAGAGCGAGGCATAGACACGCGAGAAGCAGCCGACCGACGGCATTTGGAGCGATTGCAGGTCGAATGCGCACTGGTACCTTCTCCGAAGCAGTCCTTAGTCGATCCGCTAGGACTGGCTCGTGCTGGCCGATCTGAGTCGGCCGTGAATTCGTCTTGAAGCAGTTGCCGAATCACAGTTTCCGCTAGAAATTTGGACAGTACGGCCTGGCTGACCTTGGCTTTTGACCAAACAACACCTCCACCCGGTTCAGACACCAGTCTGACCGGGTTTTTTGCATTTGGGGCGTTCGAAACGCTTTTGAGTAACGACCCTGAGTAGTCTGAGTAACGCCTGGCACACCCCCCTTCGAGAGGATCACCTCCATCGGTCAGCAATGCACAGCAAGTGTTGTCAACCGGTGGTTTTTAACTCTCAAAGGAGCTGCACATGCAGACAGAAGCAAGCAGGTCACGGCACCTGACCCAGCAGGAGCTCGCCATCCGTTGGAACAAGTCCGTACACACCGTCGAGCGTTACCGCTCTGATGGCGTTGGCCCGGTCTATCTCAAGATCGGCGGCAAGGTCATGTACCGAATCGAAGACATAGAGGCCTACGAGCATGAGTGCTTGTACGCCAACCCCCATTCACGGCTTGCCAGCGCGGAGGGTTAAGAGATGTCAAACCTCATGGTCTATCCCGCAGAGATTGCGGAAATGACGGTCAACCAGCTGGCCGCACTGCCTCACGCCAAGTTGCTCGAGGCCACTACCAACCTCGATGAGCTCCTCAAGTGGGCCAAGGAAAACCGCCAAAAGCTCGACGCTGCCATGGAGCTGCGCTTTGGTGGTCAGGGCCGCAGCGCATTGCTCGATTCAGGGCGTGATTTCGGCTCCACCCACTTCAACGACGGGCCGCTCTCGGTGAGCTACGACCTGCCCAAGCGCGTGAGCTGGGATCAGGAAAAGCTCAAAGCCATCGCAGAGCGCATCGTCGCGGCCGGAGAGCCCCTGTCTGAGTACATCGATGTGGAGTTCTCGGTATCCGAGAAGCGGTTCACGGCCTGGCCCACGAACATGAAAGAACAGTTCATGGATGCCCGCACGGTCAAGGGTGGAAAGCCCGCGATCAAGGTCGAGTTCAACGGCGTGGAGGTGCAGTGATGTCTTTGCCCATCATCTCCGCAGAAGAGCGCCTGCGCGAAAAACACAGCGCCAAGATTTGCCTGGTTGGCATTCCCGGTATCGGCAAAACCAGCCAGCTGCACACGTTGCCCGCCAAGGCTACCTTGTTCGTGGACCTTGAGGCCGGTGACCTGTCCGTCAAATCCTGGACCGGTGACTCGGTTCGGCCGCGCACTTGGCAAGAGTTCCGCGATCTCGTGGTGTTTCTCGCTGGCCCCATGCCGACTGCGACCAAGGACCAGACGTTCTCGCAGGCGCATTACGACCACGTGTGCGAGAAGTACGGGGATCCGGCGCAGCTGGCCAAGTACGACTACTACTTCGTCGACAGCCTCACGGTGCTCTCGCGCCTGTGCCTGGCCTGGTGCAAGACCCAGCCGCAGGCCTTCAGCGAAAAAACCGGCAAGCCCGACAGCCGGGGTGCTTATGGCCTCTTGGGTCAGGAAATGATCGCCGCGCTCACCCACTTGCAGCACGTTCGCGACAAGCACGTGATCTTCGTAGCCATCCTGGAAGAGAAGACCGATGACATCGGCCGCCGCACCTTTCAGCTGCAGCTCGAGGGCAGCAAGACCGCTTTGGAATTGCCGGGCGTGCTCGATGAGGTCATCACCCTGTCTTCCATCAAGGACGAGAACGGCGGCAGCTACCGCGCCTTTGTCACCCGCGCCGACAACCCCTATGGCTTTCCGAGCAAGGACCGCTCGGGGCGCCTTGACGCGCTCGAAGCACCTGACTTGGGGCAGCTCATCAACAAGTGCCTGAACGTGACCGCCACGGCAAACGCCCAGGCCTTCGCAGCCCAAATCCAACAAACCACAGCTTAAGGATTCAACATGAACACGACCCACACCTCTGGTTCCAGCTGGAACGACTTCAACGACGCACAGGCCCAGCAAGGCGGCTTTGACCTGATCCCCAAGGGCACCATCGTGCCGGTGCGCATGTCCATCAAGCCCGGTGGCTTTGACGACTACACCCAGGGCTGGACCGATGGCTATGCCACGCAGTCCAACGAGACGGGCGCCGTGTACCTGGCGGCCGAGTTCGTGGTCACCGCAGGCCAGTACGCCAAGCGCAAGATGTGGACAAACATCGGTCTGCACTCGGCCAAGGGACCAGCTTGGGGGCAGATGGGACGCGGCTTCATCCGCGCCTTGCTCAACAGCGCCCGCAATGTCCACCCGCAGGACAACTCGCCGCAGGCCTCCGCTGCCCGTCGCATCAACGGATTTGTGGACCTTGATGGCGTCGAATTCCTCGCCCGCGTGGATGTGGAAAAGGACGGCCGGGGGGACGACCGCAACATCGTGCGCCTGGCCGTGGAGCCCGACCACAAGGACTACGCCGCCTTCATGGGCGTGCCCAGCAAGGCGAGCCCAGGCGGTGGCAACTCCGGTGCACCGGCAGCAGCTACCCCAGCCTTTGCGGGTAACGCACATGTGCCCCAGGCACGTCCTGCAGCGTCTGCTCCGTCTGGCAAACCGAGCTGGGCTCAGTAACAGGCGAGGGTCATGAAATGTTGGGTCTGCTCACGGGAGGCCAGGGGCTTCCTACACACAGACACCCGGCAACGGGTGGGTTCGCCCGCCCGTTACCCCATCGACTGGGTGTTTTGCTCTGGGCGCTGTCAGCGTGCGTTTCACCGCATGTATGGCAGCTGGGTAAGGGCATTGGACAACGACAAGCCAGCGGAGGCGCTCATGGTTGATGCCACGGAGCTTGAGCTGGAGTGCATGCGCAAGTGCCTGAAGTTCTTCGGTGAGGCCGCCAGCGAGATTGGCTTTGACAAGCCGCTGGGCAGCTACAGCGAGGCGCAGGCCTTGAGTGTCATCAACGCCATCGTCACGGGCTACGTCGAAGCCATGACGCAGGCACATGAAAAAACCAAATATCCACCCGTTCGCATGAAGGCCAAGCCTGTGCACGACCCCATCAAGGATGCGGCGGCGCAAGCGCTCTCAACCAACCCGTTTGCGGACATGGAGGATGACTTACCTTGGGAGGTGAAGCCATGATGGACTTCAACTCGAATGCAAGCGTGAGCGGACAGATCGAATGGTTGATCGATCACGCCATGCAAAAGAAAAACGAAGCAAACACGCCCCGCACCTACCTGGGCGGATCGCGACTGGGGGCGGCCTGTGAGCGTCAGCTCCAGTACGAGTACGTCAAGGCCCCGGTGGACCAGGGCAAGGCCTTCTCGGGCCGCATCCTGCGCGTGTTCGAGCGCGGACACCAGACCGAGGACATGGTCATTGGCTGGCTTCGCATGGCGGGCTTTGATCTCAAGACCCATAAAAGCGACGGCCACCAGTTCGGCTTTTCGCTCGCGCAGGGGCGCCTTCGCGGGCACATCGACGGCATCCTGCTCGGCGGCCCTGATGGTTTTGCGTACCCCGCGCTGTGGGAGAACAAGTGCCTGAGCGCCAAGTCATGGAAGGACCTGGTCAAGCAGAAGCTGGCGGTCTCCAAGCCCGTCTACGCCGCGCAGGTCGCCGTGTACCAGAGCTATCTGGACCTTCATGAAAACCCGGCGCTCTTCACGGCCGTGAACGCCGACACCATGGAGATCTACGCTGAGCTGGTGCCATTTGATGCGCAACTGGCGCAGCGCATGTCCGATCGGGCCGCACGCATCCTCAAGGCCACCGAGGTGGGCGAGTTGCTGCCGCGCGCCTTCATGGACCAGACGCACTTTGAGTGCCGTTTCTGCTCCTGGGCGGATCGCTGCTGGGGAGGTGCGTGATGGTGATCGATCCCAGAAAGCTGCACAAACCAGCCCAGCCGCTGGTCAGGATTTCCGCCATCTTTCAGATGCTCTCGCGCCAGGCACAACCCCAGTGCCCCGAGGCCAATCTGGTGGTCGGAATGATTTGCCAGGCCATCCACGACTGCCTGTACGCAACGCCTGTGGAGCAAAGCCGAGCTTGGAATTTCATGCACGACGAGCGCCTGGACATCTGGGCGGGCACCGTCAGCCTCGATGCCAACTTCATTCGTGAGGTGGCGCTCAAGACCGGATTCATGAGCCCGGAGGCGCCAACGCGGGCCATCAAGAAAAACAAGAAGGGGGAAAAGAGTGCTTGATTTCAATGAACAGGACGATACGCCAGAGCGCAAGGGGGCGGGCGATGCGGGGCAGATGCGCGAGAGGGTGAGAGCTGCTCTGATCGACAACGCCGAGAGCGTGCTCATGCATCTGCTGCCCGCAGGGGTGATCCGTCGCAACTGCTTTTATGTGGGCAACGTCTATGGCGCGGCAGGCGACAGCCTGGAAGTGGTACTGAGTGGCCCCAAGGCCGGACTGTGGACCGACAGGGCGGAGGGCACCGGTGGTGATTTGTTCCATCTGATTGCCGGTAACCGCCACCTGGACATCAAGACCGAGTTCTCGCGGGTTATCGAGGTGGCGCAGGAGATATTGGGCATGCCCAGGCTGGACATCCCCAAGGCAAGGGCCAAGAAATCGGGCCCCGCCGTCGACGAGCTGGGAGTGCCCACGGCCAAGTGGGAGTACCAGGACGCCAGCGGCAAGCTGATCGCCGTGGTCTCGCGCTATGAACCGGAACCCGGCAAGAAGGAGTTTCGGCCTTGGGATGTCAAAAAGCGCCGCATGGCACCTCCCACCCCCAGGCCGCTGTACAACCAGCCGGGCATGCTCGCCGCCGAGACGGTCATCCTGGTCGAGGGGGAGAAGTGCGCCCAGGCGCTGATCGATGCAGGGTACTGCGCGACCACCGCCATGCAAGGGGCCAATGCGCCGGTAGACAAAACCGACTGGCGTCCTCTCGAGGGCAAGGCGGTGCTGGTCTGGCCAGACAAGGATGCGCCGGGCTGGAACTACGCCGAGTCGGCCGCCAAGGCTGCGCTCGAAGCTGGGGCGCGTTCTTGCGACATCCTGATCCCTCCCGATTTCAAGCCCTCAGGCTGGGACGCTGCGGATGCACTTGCAGAAGGGTCGGGGCAGGGCGATGCTCAAAGCGATGGCGAAGTTGCGTTCGATGTGGATGGCTTCATCCTCACGGGGCACAGACTCCCCATAGCCAAAGACCCGGATCCCTCGGAGATGGACACCTCCTCGGTCGACCTGGTCGATGGCGTGAACTGGAGTACCGAGGACGGGCTGGCCATTGCGTTCACCAACCGCTATGGCATCGACCTGCGCTACTGCGCCCAGCTGGGCAAGTGGTTCTGGTGGAACGGCAAACGCTGGATAGAGGACAAGATGCTCTACGTGCAGCACCTCTCCCGAGGTATCTGCCGCGCAGCTTCCCGCAAGGCAGACACCCCCAAGCTCAAATCCAAGTTGGCCAGCGCCTCCTCTATTGGCTCGGTCGAGCGGATCATCCGCTCCGACCCCAAACACGCTGCCAACATCGAAGAGTGGGACCCCGATCCCTGGCTTCTGAACACACCCGAGGGGGTCATTGAGCTCAAAACCGGCTTGCTGCGACCACACCAGCGCATCGACCGGATGACCAAGATCACAACCGCCAGTCCCCGTGGCGAGTGTCCGCAGTGGCTGGCGTTTTTGGCTCAGGTCACCGGAGGCGATGCCGAGCTGCTGGCCTATCTGCAACGCATGGCAGGCTACTGCCTCACAGGCCTCACCACAGAGCACGCACTGCTGTTTCTCTACGGCACGGGCGGCAACGGCAAGTCGGTGTTCGTCAACACCCTGTTCACCATCATGGGTGACTACGCCGCCAATGCGCCCATGGAGACCTTCATGGAGTCGCGCAATGACCGTCACCCCACGGACCTTGCGGGGCTCATGGGCTCACGCCTGGTCACGGCCACGGAAACCGAGCAGGGCAGGCGTTGGAACGAATCCAAGATCAAGGAGATCACCGGGGGTGACCGGGTCTCGGCGCGCTTCATGCGCCAGGACTTTTTTACCAACGTGCCCGCCTACAAGATCGTGATCTCGGGCAACCACAAACCCGCTATTCGCAACATCGATGAAGCGATCAAGCGGCGCATGCACCTGATCCCCTTCACGCTGTCCATTCCCCCCGAAAAACGCGATCCCCAGCTGCAGACTAAGCTGCTCAAGGAGCGCGACGGCATCCTGGCCTGGGCCGTTCAGGGCTGCCTCATGTGGCAGCGCGAGGGGCTCAAGCAGCCCACCTCGGTGACGTCTGCCACCAACGAGTACTTCGAGTCCGAGGACGTCATGGGCCGCTGGATCGAAGAACGCTGCGTGCTGGTGAGCAACGCCAAGTCCCTGACCTTCGAGCTCTACAACGACTGGAAGCAATGGGCCGAGACCAACGGGGAATACCAGGGCTCGCAGCGGCGGTTTTCGGACCTGCTGATCTCCAAAGGGGTCGAGCGATGGCGTAACTCAAGTGGTGTGCGCGGCTTTCAGGGCATCGGTTTGAAGCTGGGCGCACCTGTTCGCTTCACGCCCCACGAGGTCGACTAAGACTAAAAGCCAACCAAAAACAAACGCAAAAGGATTCACTTTCAGACACATGACTGACGCATGACACAGCTCGACGCTGTTTTCCTATTATCGACGTCTCACGCGTACGCGTAATAGAGGGAATATAGAAAACAACGTCGATATGCGTCGGTGCGTCAGAGCAAGGACCACCATGACACTCAAGACGATTTTGGCCCTCGATCTGGGCACGACAACGGGATGGGCGCTTCGCGATCAGGCGGGGAGCATCACACACGGCTTTGCCAGCTTCAAGCCCCAGCGATTTGAGGGCGGCGGTATGCGCTTTCTGCGCTTCAAGCGCTGGCTCACGGAAATCAAGGGCACCACCGAGCAGGGCATCGACGCGGTGTACTTCGAGGAGGTGCGCAGGCACCTCGGCGTGGACGCCGCGCACGTCTACGGCGGCCTCATGGCCACGCTCACGGCCTGGTGCGAGCACCACCAGATCCCCTATGAGGGCGTACCGGTGGGCACCATCAAGCGCCACATCAGCGGCAAGGGCAATGCATCCAAGGACGAGGTGATCCGCGCCGTTGGTGAGCTCGGGTTTCACGTGAGCGATGACAACGAGGCCGATGCCATCGCCTTGCTGCACCTGGCCATGCAAAACCACGAGGAGGTGTGAGATGAAGATCCCGGCTCCTCGTTACCCGTCTCCTTTGGGCCGCGCCCAACCTATCCCGATGGACATCGAACGCACCAAGCGTGACGGGTGGCAAAACAACCACCTGCTCGTTATCTCCTCGAGTGACGAACGTCTTGATTTTCTGGAACAACAACTCATTGAGCGCATCGGAAACCGGCTCTATGGGGCAAAAAGCAAAGGGGGAAAAATTGGATGAACACACCATCGAGAGCATCGGCGAGCGCTTCCGTCAGGCCGCACGCACGGCCTACCGGCTGCCCGCTGTCCGGGTGCAGGGCTACGTCAGCTACTGGCCAGACATCAAGGCCACAGGCACGGAGCGCAGCGCGCTCGAAGAGCGGCGCTACATCAAGTTCCCGCCAACACCCCAGGAGGTCGAGGAGATGCTGGAGGTCATGCGTTGGATCCAGTGCCTGGAGGTGGAGCAGCGCAAGCTGGTGTGGATGCGAGCCAGGCGCTACGGCTGGCGTGACATTGGCCAGCGCTTTGGCTGCTGCTCACGCACTGCGCAGCGCCACTGGCAGTACGCCATGCTGCAGGTGATCCACCAGATCACCACGTGAGGGGAAAGAGGCTGGGATATTGCCCAAAGCCTTGATTGGCAATTTTGAGCAATATTTCCAGCGGGTTCAGACGGGTGCCACCGGAGCTACGGTGATTGCGTAAATTGGCCGAAAAAAGGGGTGTCGCATTTCGGCGGGAAAAAAGATAAATTCTCGATACCTTGGGAATCAAAGCATCTTGATTCAGCAAAGCACCACAAGGTCCTGTTTCACAAATTCCTCGAGCTTGTCCACATGGATGAAGCCGGTGAGGTCAGCAGAAACGGTCACAGCCAGGTACCCGTGCTCAGCGGGGCCTGAAACCTCGTAGGTCCCCACGTTCAAGGGGACAAATCCTTCGTCCTTGAAATCCTTGCCCAACTTGCGGGCGAGGACGCCTTTCTTTACTTCAATCTTCATCTGACCTGCTTTCGATACTGGTCATTGTAGGAACTCGCATGAGCCAAGCCCAGATTCGCCCTGAAATTCGAATCACGCCTGTGGATAACCTGATTCCCTACGCCCGCAATGCGCGCACCCACAGCGATGAGCAAGTGGCGCAGATCGCCGCTTCCATCGCGGAGTTTGGCTTCACCAACCCGATCCTCACCGATGGTGAGCGCGGCGTGATCGCGGGCCACGGCCGCCTGGCTGCAGCGCGCAAGCTGGGCTTGAAGGAGGTGCCGGTGATCGAGCTGTCCTACCTGACGGACACCCAGAAAAAGGCCTACATCCTGGCTGACAACCGCCTGGCCATGAACGCAGGCTGGGATGACGAGCTGCTCAAACTCGAGCTGACCGAGCTCAAGGACGCCGACTTCGATCTGGACCTGATGGGGTTCACAAGCGACGAGCTTGATCGACTGATCAATGGAGACGCAGGCGGTGGTTTGACCGACGATGACGCAGTCCCAGAGACACCCAAGGAACCTGTATCCAGACCTGGTGACCTGTGGATTCTCGGCAACCACCGCCTCCTTTGCGGCGACTCGACCATGCTGTCCGATGTGGAAAAGCTCATGGGCAACGAGCTGGCCGACATGGCCTTCACCGATCCGCCCTACAACGTGGACTATGGCAACAACGCCAAGGACAAGATGCGGGGTAAGGACCGGCGCATCCTCAACGACGCCCTGGGCGACGGCTTCTACCAATTCCTGTACGACGCCTGCGTGAACCTGTTGATGGTCACCAAGGGCGGCTGCTACGTGGCCATGAGCTCCTCGGAGCTGCACACCCTGCAAAAGGCCTGGCTGGATGCCGGTGGCAAGTGGTCCACCTTCATCATCTGGTCCAAGAACACTTTCACCCTGGGTCGGGCCGACTACCAGCGCCAGTACGAACCCATCCTGTACGGCTGGAAGCAAGGCGCTGACCACTTCTGGTGCGGTGACCGGGACCAGTCGGACATTTGGAACTACAACAAGCCCCGGGTCAACGACCTGCACCCGACCATGAAACCGGTCGAGCTGGTCGAGCGGGCCATCAAGAATTCGTCCAAGAGCCGGGACATCGTGCTGGACCTCTTCGGCGGCTCGGGCACCACCCTGATTGCCTGCGAAAAGACCGGGCGTCAGGCACGGCTCATGGAACTCGATCCCAAGTTCGTGGATGTGATCGTCAAGCGCTGGGAGGAGTACACCGGTCTGCAGGCGGTGCGTCAGGAGGATGGCGTGAAGTTCGCCGAACTGACCACCAGTGCTGGCGATGCACCGGTGCCAGAGACCCCTGAGGCGCAGGGGGCCTGATCTCAGTTGCCCGTGAAATTCGGGTACAGATCAGCCCAAGCGAGCGACGTAGCGGGCGTAATCACCACCGGATGGGTCAATGAAGAGGTAAGGTCGACCTGGGGCGTGAACCATTACGCACAGTCTGCCGTTGCCGATGTAGCCGCCTTTACCCTTGAGCCAGTCGCGTGACTTCAATAGGTTCATCGCAAAGCCGTCGAATTCCTCAGCCGTCATCTCCCGGGTTTCGGAGACATAGACAGTGTAGTCACCGTAAGCGGCGATTTCTTTGATGTCAGCGGGTTTTCTGCCAAAGGGTAGTCGGATGCCCAGTTCATCTACTTCGATGCTCTTGCCGTCGAAATTCACGGTGATTGGCTTTCGCTCGATGGTGATCGTCAATGTTTTCATAGGCGGCTCAAACGGTTTCGGTGGTGATGCGGTACTTGCGGTCCTGCCCATCGGTCTTGTCTGACACGATGTTCAGGCCCAGTTTCTTTTTCAGGGCGCCTGCCATGGCTCCACGCACGGTGTGCTGCTTATGCCGATGTCGGCATAAACCGCATTACGCCGATGTCCTGGTTATGCCGACCAACATCAGCAACTCGGCCTGTGTGGTGGAGCACGCTGCTTTGCGGTCGGCATAATCACAGAGCATCCAAGAAGGTGAGCAGTTTGTCACTCGGGC
>JACCDP011412782.1_pt1 | contig 36566 bp, 32 predicted proteins | sample 7445841 | NCBI WGS metagenome assembly JACCDP01 (sample SAMN15323441, study PRJNA562643) | freshwater metagenome | isolation source: river surface water | place: USA:Blue River Watershed | collected 2017-08-17 | reverse complement strand
GTGTAGGTACGCCTGAGAATTTGTTGAATGCCATCTCCTTGGGCGTAGACATGTTTTATTGTGGGATGCCAACCCGCAACGGCAGAAACGGCAATGTGTTCACCACTGAGGGGATTATCAATATCAAAAACAAGCAATGGGCCGATGATTTTACGGCGTTGGATACCCTGTTAACCCCCGAATACAGCAAGGCCTATGTGCGTCATTTGTTTCAATCGAATGAAATGATGGGTCCGATCATCGCGAGCATTCAGAATTTGCGCTTCTATTTGTGGTTGGTGCGACAGGCCCGCGAACGAATTCTTCAGGGTGATTTCCACAATTGGAAACAAAGCATCTTGAAAACGGTGTCGCGCAAATTGTCGTAGATTGCAATCTCTATCGCATCCCCATGAAATTGAAAAAGTTAGACTGGTACATTTCTAAGAAATTCTTGGAAACGTTCTTTGTAACGGTGGGGTTGTTCATTGTGATCATCATGGTGTTCGATGTGGCGGAGAAACTCGATGATTTCTTGGCTAAGTCGGCCCCAGTGAAGGAGATTTTCTCGGTCTATTACCTCAATTTTGTGCCGAGTTTGCTCAATACGTTTTCCCCAATTTTTATTTTTATTTCGGTGCTGTATATGACCTCACGGTTGGCGTCTCGCACAGAAATTATTTCGATGCTCGCCGGTGGAATGTCGCTCCGTCGCATCCTGGTTCCTTACATGGCCACAGCGGCTTTGCTGGCAGTGGGTAGCTATGTGTTGAATGCTTGGGTGATTCCGATAACCGACAAAGCGCGAGTGCGTTTTGAGAATGCATACATGCGTGATTATTATTCTCAGGCAAAGTCGACCATTTTTCGGCAAATCAAACCCGGGGTGATATTGTACATGGAGTATTTCAACAACAACGACAGTTCAGGGGTAGGGATTACGGTGGAGGAGTATAAGGGACAGCAGTTGAAAAGTTCTTTGTTTGGTCGGTTTATTCGGTGGTCGCCCGAGGCAAAAAAATGGCGTTTGGAGATGGTTTGGCAGCGGAAGTTTTTGGCCAATGGCAATCAAGATATTCAATACCACGCGATGCTAGATACGTTGATTCCATTCAATCCGGAAGATTTCTTTTTTCGATTGGAGGATGTACAGAGTTTGAATCAGAATGAACTCAGGAGCATGATCGCCAAGGAAAAAATGCGCGGATCTAGTAATGTGGAACTGTTAGAAACCGAATTGAACCGACGGTATGCTTCGCCTTTCAGTACCTTCATTTTGGTGTTAATTGCAGTAAGTGTGGCGGGCCGGAAAACCCGCGGTGGATTGGGGTTCTCGCTTGCGGTAGGGATTTTTGTGATCCTGTTTTTCCTGTTTTTCAGCAAGTATTTTGTTTCGCTAGGCAATTCCGGGGTGATTTGGCCTTGGCTATCGGTATGGTTGCCCAATTTGCTGTTTGTGCCTGTGGCTTATGCGTTTTATCGCTTCGCGCAGCAGTAATTTTACTCCACCTGAATCACCAACCCTTTTAGATAATGACCTTCAGGGTGATACAAATTCACTGGATGATCGGCGCCTTGTCCTAAGCGATAGAGTATACGACAGTTTCTGCCGGCTTCGATGCCCGCTGCAGTAACGGTGTTGGCAAACAGCACATCATCAACCACTTGTGAGCAGCTAAAGGTGAATAACAAGCCGCCAGGAGCCACGCGTTTGATACCCATGGCATTGAGGCGCTTGTAGCCCATCACCGCTTTGTGTTTTTTCGATAAACTCTTGGCAAACGCAGGTGGGTCGAGCACAACGATATCGTATAGTTTGTTGTCGTCGCCCAATTGTTTCATCACATCCATGACCAATCCCTCGTGGATTTGGTTGGGTTGTAATTTCATAAGCGATACGTTGTTGTTGGCCAGGTCGATGGCGGTTTGCGATATGTCGGCACTTACCACTTCTTTGGCACCACCGGCCAGGGCAGCCACGGAAAATCCCCCTGTATAGCAGAAAGTGTTGAGTACGCTTTTGTCTTTGGCGAAGCTTCGGAGTAGGTCTCGGTTATCGCGCTGATCCAAGAAAAAGCCCGTTTTCTGTCCGGTTACCCAGTTCACCGTGAATTGTAATCCATTTTCGGTGGCGGTGGTTTCGGGGGTATCGCCCAGTAAAAAACCATCGGGGTCTACCGAGCCATGCATCGCGGCAAAACTCTTGTTATAAATGGTTTTGAGTTTGAGGTCTTTGAGGTTTTCCAAGGCCTCGGCGATGTGGTTGATGCTGTTGTACATCCCCAAGCTATGGGCTTGAATCACCGCGCAATCGTTGTAAATATCGATGATAAGTCCCGGCAGGTTGTCGCCCTCACCATGTACCAAGCGATAGGCGGTGGTGGGTTTTTTTAGGCCGAATCCCAGTTGCTTGCGCAATGCCAAACAATTGCTGAGTTTGTTTTGCCAAAAGGCGATGCCCGGTTCGATGGCTTCAAAGGCCACCATGCGGATGGCGATACTACCGTCGCCCACTTGTCCGGTCCCCAACAATTTCCCTTTGTGATCAAACACCTGCACCCAATCGCCGATGTATACTTCTTCAATTTCTTGGATAGCGCCAGAGAACACCCAAGGATGTTTTCTGAGGAGGCTGACTTCTTTGCCGGGCTTTAGGACTGCTTTTTTCACGGAGTGGTGCAAAGTTGGGGGAATTCCTTGAAATTTGAATCATGATGTTGCGAATCCATGAAATCATTGCGGCGTTTGAGCAAGTGGCTCCTTCGCGATTGCAAGAGTCGTACGACAATTCAGGTTTGATTGTGGGCGATCCAAATCGCACGGTGAGCAAAGCCCTGTTGTGTTTAGATAGCACGGAAGCGGTTGTGGATGAAGCCATCGCCAAGGGTTGTGATTTGATCATTGCGCATCACCCCATAGTGTTTGGCGGTTTAAAGCGATTTACGGGCAGCAATTATGTGCAGCGGGCGGTGATGAAAGCGATTCGGAACGATATTGCCATCTATGCATGTCATACCAACCTCGATAACATCCTTCGGGGTGGGGTGAATGAGCGGATTGCGCAGCAGTTGGGACTGAAGGTTCAGCATGTTTTGCGCAGTCAGGAAGGGCTCTTGTTGAAGTTGGCCGTGTATGTGCCACTGACCGATGTTGAGGCGCTTACAGAGGCTTTGTTTGCGGCGGGAGCGGGGAAGATTGGCAATTACGATGAGTGTGCATTCACGTTGGAGGGTGAAGGTTGTTTTAGACCCAATGCGGATGCGAATCCAACGTTGGGGGTGGCAGGCCGGCGGGAGCGGGTACAGGAGGCGAGAATTGAGGTGTTGGTGCCTACTTGGTTGAAAGCATCGGTAAGCAAGGCGATGACCGCGGCTCACCCGTATGAAGAGGTAGCCCATGAATGGGTGGCCTTGTCTAATGCGAGTGCAGCATATGGCGCTGGGGTGCTTTGTGTGTTTGATGAAGCGATGCCAGCGATAGATTTTTTAAAGCATGTACAAACGAGGATGGGTTGCGACGTGGTAAAATACACCAAGAGCGGGGTGACATCGGTGAAGCGGGTGGCTATTTGTGGTGGGGCAGGAAGCTTCTTAATTGGCGATGCGTTGCGGGCTGGGGCCGATGCGTTTGTGACCTCGGATGTGAAGTACCACGAATTTTTTGATGCCGAAGAAAAATTGCTGCTGTGCGATATCGGACATTTCGAAAGCGAGAAATATACAATTGATTTGTTTTCTGCTATATTGTCGTCCAAATTCCCTAAATTTGCAACCATTTTTGCGGAAACTATCACCAACCCTATTGATTATTTAACATAACATGGACGTAACCATCGACAAAAAACTCAAGGATCTGTGGAAATTGCAGCAGATCGATTCACGACTCGACAACCTACGCGCTGTTTTGGGAGAATTGCCCATGGAAGTTGCCGATTTGGAAGATGATATCGCAGGTTTGCAAACCCGTGTGTCTCATATTACCGAAGAGATTGGCGAGTTGAATCATGAGATTAGCAATAAGAAAAACGCCATCAAAGATTTTCAACGTTTGATTGAAAAGTATGATGAGCAATTGAATAACATCAAAAACAGCCGTGAGTACGATGCCATCAACAAGGAGAAGGAAATCGCTGGTTTGGAGATTTTGTCTGCTGAGAAGCGCATTCGTGAATTTGGCCGTCAGATTGAAATGAAAGAGGAGTTGTTGGGTAATACCCAGAATGCTTTGGCTTCACGCAATCAGGATTTGGAATTCAAGAAGGCTGAATTGACAGAAATTGAGAAGGAGAATGCGGAAGAGATTGAGAAGATCATGGTAGAACGTGCTACTGCGGATGCCAAATTGGATCCTCGCATGCACCGTGCTTACCACAGAATTCGTGGTAATGTTCGCAATGGTATTGCGGTGGCTTCAATCATGCGTAGTTCTTGTGGTGGATGCTTTAGCAAAATCCCTTCACAGCGTCACAGCGAAATTCGCGCACACTATCGCATCGTTGATTGCGAGAACTGCGGTCGTATTTTGGTTGACCAAGCCATTACTGGTATTGCAGCAATGGAAGAGGAGAAGGTTGAAAAGACCACTCGTCGCAAGATGCGTTTGACTACTAAGTAAGATTTTTTTTTCATTATACGAAAGAGGCGGCCTTGGCCGCCTCTTTTATTTTACCAGTACTACCTGAAGGTCAGGCATGATCTGTGCAATTTTCTCCGGGGGTAAGTTGGTGATGTCGATGAAATAAATGGTTTTTCCCTCATCCAGTGACTGTCCGCCCATCCATTTTACATCTTGAAGGGTTTTTCCGGCTTCGGTTCTGAACATTCTCACGGGCAGTAAACAGTACCAACCTTGGAGGTATCCTTGGTCGTCGAGCTTGGCTTTGGTGCGTTGCAAGGGTCCAGATAGTACCTTGAAGTATGATGGCGTTGCAGGGTCTTTGAACACCTGGTTTAGTTTGTTTTCGTACATTGCGATGCCGCCATTGGCTTTGATAATGGCCGGGAGAGAGTATTTGGCGTAAATCTTCGCATCCTTGTTGATGTAGGCATTGCTCAGTTCGTTTGCAGCCAATTGGAAAGCAATGTGCATTTTGATACTGTCTTTGGCCATAGGGTCGGAAAGGCCTAGGGTGTCGCTGATTTTGGGTGGCGCGATACCGGCAACTGTTTCTTCTCCTGGTTTGGCTTTCTCATAGGGGTTGGTGGCAACAACCGCGCTGTCACTCGATTCGGTATCAGTGGTTGAATTGCAACCGCTCACAAACACCCATAAGCAGCAAATCGCTGCCACCGGTAATGTTCCTTTAACTATGGAGGTTCTGTTGCTTTCGCGAAAGCGATTCGTCATCATGGTTTCAAAAATAACACAAAGGGCGTCCTTTTGGGACACCCTTCGCGTATTCACTAACTATAACAAATGAGAAACTTATTTCACTTCTTCGAAGTCGACGTCTTGCACTTGGTCGCCTGCGGCGCCGTTGTTGGCACCGGCACCTGCGCCCGCACCAGGTTCGCCCCCTTCGGGGTTTCCGCCGGTAGCGTTATACATGTCCTGACTTGCAGCTTGCCATGCAGCGTTCAAAGCAGCACTTGCAGTTTCCATGGCTGCGAAATCTTTCTCACCCAAGGCCTTTTTCAAGTCGCCCAAAGCACCTTCAATGGTTGCTTTCTTTTCTGCAGGGATTTTATCGCCATACTCAGTCAATTGCTTTTCAGTGCTAAATACTAAGGCGTCTGCTGCGTTTACTTTGTCGGCCTCTTCCTTGCGTTTTGCGTCGGCTTCGGCGTTCATTTCAGCGTCTTTTTTCATCTTTTCGATATCTTCCTTGCTCAATCCACTTGAAGCTTCAATGCGGATTTTTTGCTCTTTGCCGGTGGCTTTGTCTTTGGCGTGTACGCTCAAAATACCGTTGGCATCGATGTCGAAGGTTACCTCAATTTGTGGCACACCGCGAGGGGCAGGAGGAATGCTATCCAAAATGAAACGACCGATGGTTTTGTTGTCGCCGGCCATGGGACGTTCACCTTGTAAGATGTGAATCTCCACTGAAGGTTGATTGTCCATCGCTGTTGAGAATGTTTCCGTCTTTTTGGTAGGGATGGTGGTGTTTGATTCAATCATTTTGGTCATTACGCCACCCATGGTTTCAATACCCATGCTCAAGGGAGTTACATCCAACAAAACCACATCTTTTACCTCACCAGTCAACACGCCACCTTGAACTGCAGCACCAACGGCTACGGCTTCGTCAGGGTTCACGCCTTTGCTGGGTGATTTTCCAAAGAATTCTTCCACCAACTTTTGGATGGCAGGAATACGGGTAGATCCACCCACCAAGATAACCTCATCGATATCGCTTGGTGTCATGTGTGCATCTTTCAAGGCCTGTTTGCAGGGCTCCAAGGTGCGTTGAATCAAGCTGGCAGCCAATTGTTCGAATTTGCTACGGCTCATTTTCATCACCAAGTGCTTTGGCACACCGTCAACGGCGGTGATGTAGGGTAAGTTGATATCGGTTTCAGTGCTTGCAGAAAGTTCGATTTTGGTTTTTTCAGCGGCTTCTTTCAAACGCTGTAAAGCCATGGGGTCTTTGCGCAAGTCGATGTTTTCTTGTTGCTTGAACTCATCGGCCAAGAAATCAATGATCACTTGGTCGAAGTCGTCACCACCCAAGTGTGTATCACCGTTGGTGCTCTTTACTTCAAAAATACCATCGCCCAATTCCAATACCGAAACGTCGAAAGTTCCGCCACCCAAATCGTATACGGCAATTTTGATATCGCGATCAATTTTATCTAATCCGTAAGCCAATGCAGCGGCTGTAGGTTCGTTGATGATACGTTCAACCACCAAGCCCGCGATTTCACCGGCTTCTTTGGTGGCTTGACGCTGTGCATCGTTAAAATAAGCAGGTACAGTAATTACCGCGCGGGTTACTTCCTGGCCCAAATAGTCTTCAGCGGTTTTCTTCATTTTTTGAAGTACCATGGCGCTGATTTCTTGTGGGGTATAATTGCGATCGCCGATGGTTACACGCGGGGTGTCGTTATCGCCTTTCACAACTTCATAAGGTACACGACCGATTTCGGTGGTCATGTTTGAATATTTTTCACCCATGAATCGCTTGATTGATTGAATGGTGTGCTGGGGGTTGGTGATGGCTTGACGTTTGGCAGAATCACCCACTTTGCGCTCGCCATTGCCATTGTCCATAAATGCCACAATTGAGGGGGTGGTTCTACGACCTTCACTGTTGGCAATTACAACGGGTTCGTTACCTTCCAAAACGGCTACACAGCTGTTGGTGGTTCCTAAGTCAATTCCAATTATTTTACTCATGATTTCTAAGTTCTATTTGCCATGATTTAGCAATCTGCGTACCACTACGATAAACACGCCGCGGGGGTGTCGTTATGGCAGAAATGCTGACAAAAAGTAAGGGAAGCGCGTTGTTACACCCCTGATGGGCTGTCGTTTTTGCTGATTTTAACGCACGAAATTCAGCGCTTTGGTCAATTCGTGTTTTTGCAAATACACAATGGAAGACGCATCGATGGGTATGCCCCAAACCTTTGAGGTTGACCTAGAGGCGAATAATCCATAACCGCCATTGATGTTGGTGAATTCTGCCTGTTTCTGTACGATGCCAATACTCGGCTCGTTCACAGAAATATAATCAACCAAGGTTTGGTTGCCGGCGTAGAGCGATAATCCCACCCATTTGATTCGGTGTTTGAGGTTGGGGGCGGCAGTGATGTTCGATTGTAAGAATTGCAGAAAGCTCAACCTAGGTACCTGTCGCATCGGCGAGGGGTTGTTGCCCACCAAGTAATTGTTCACCACACGCCAGGTGGCCATTTTTAACACTTTTGCATTGGTGTCGGCCGTGTTGATTTCCTCGTAATACACAAGAAATCGCGCATCATAGGCAAAGGCATTGGGTGCCGCAACATAGGAGATCGTTAGGTATTCAGGTCCTACACTAAATACATTGGTCTGGTCTATGAAGGGCGATCTGATTTTTGTGTTACCCACGGTTTTGGTGGTTGATACCGCTTTGGTTTTGGTGAGTGGGTTGCTCACAGTGATTTCATATTCCTCATTGGGATAGATTTTTTCTCGGGTTACCCACAAGATATTTTTGTTGTTGGCAAAGATGCCGGAATCTTTGGTGGGACCTGCCTCGGCTGTGCAAACGATGATTTGTCCGTTCGATATCCGCTTCAGTTCTACCCGCGTTGAGTCCAAATACAAGCTATCCGATATTTTCGCTGCTTCCAATGCCCCGATATTTTCATTGAGGTAGGCCTTGTTTACCTTGATGTATTGGATACTGTCTTGCGGGTCTAGCAGTCCGTAAATAACAATGGTTTCCTTGTATTCGGCATTGATAAAGACTTCGTTTTCACAGGCAGTAAAAAGGGCCATCAAAATCATGGCGAAAGGGAAGAGGCGGTTTCTGTACTGCTGCAATTGCTGTTTCATTTGGAAATAATCCTACTTTTGTTTTCGAATTCCTACAAAGATGCTTCATTTGCGGTGAAATTTGGAATTTTTCATCGCGATTTCATCGAAACGAAGAAGGGAAAATAGCCATGAGCATACACAAAAAAGAAGAAAAGAAGGTAACCACCCACGTGCTTCACGAAATGAAGGCGCGGGGTGAGAAAATATCGATGTTAACGGCCTATGATTTCTCGATGGCCCGTGTGGTGGATCAAGCCGGTATCGATGTGATTTTGGTGGGGGATAGCGCATCTAATGTGATGGCGGGACATGAAACAACCCTACCAATCACCTTGGATCAAATGATTTACCATGCCAGCTCTGTCGTGCGCGGCGTAAATCGAGCTTTGGTGGTGGTGGATCTTCCCTTTGGAAGCTATCAGGGTAACAGCAAAGAGGCCTTGGCCTCAACCATCCGTATTATGAAGGAGAGTGGTGCCCATGCCATTAAAATGGAAGGTGGCGAAGAGATTTTGGAGAGCATTAAGCGAATTCTAACGGCGGGGGTGCCGGTGATGGGACATTTGGGTCTCACACCTCAGAGTATCTATAAATTTGGTACCTACACGGTAAGGGCCACAGAAGATGCGGAAGCAGAGAAATTGATACGCGACAGTAAGATGTTGGAGGAAGCGGGTTGCTTTGCCATCGTATTGGAAAAAATTCCGGCCCATTTGGCCCAGCGCGTAGCAGAAAATCTCACCATTCCAGTGATCGGTATTGGGGCTGGCAGTGGGGTAGACGGACAAGTATTGGTTGTGCACGATATGCTGGGCATCACCAATGAATTTTCGCCGCGGTTTTTACGCAGATACGCGAACCTCTACGAGCTAATGAAAGGTGCCGTTGAGAATTATATTAGTGATGTGAAGTCGGTTGATTTTCCGAACGAAAAAGAACAATATTAAGGTTTGTGGCCATGTCGGGTATGACAAAGTCATTCTATATCGATGCGATGTTGGCCGAGGATTATCCTGCGGTGGCTAACATTTTCGAGCAAGGTATTGCAGGTGGGAATGCAACCTATGATACCCATGCTGCGACATGGTTGGATTGGGATGCCAAACATATGCCCGTAGCGCGATTTGTAGCACGGGAAGAGCAAACGCAGCGCGTGTTGGGGTGGATTGCCCTGAGTGGCGTTAGTGCAAGAGCCGTTTTTAAAGGGGTTGCAGAACTCAGTATATACATCGATAACGATGCCCAGGGCGCGGGGATAGGGAATGCACTGATGAATCATTGCATTGAGACATCAGAGGCAGCGGGTATATGGACCTTACAATCCGGAATTTTTCCTGAGAACGAAGCCAGTCTGGCCCTACATGAAAAACATGGGTTTCGACGGGTGGGTACTCGCGAGAAAATCGGACAGATGCGCGATGGTCGCTGGCGCGACATCGTATTGTTGGAACGACGCAGTCGTAGGTTGATGTAAAAAGTTTTTAAATACTTCTTTTTTTCTTGAACGGTGCGATCATGCCTTCCACCTGATTGATGATGGTTTCGCATTGCGCAACAATCTCTTTTCCGCTTTCAGTTACCGTGATAGGCAGTGTGCTTCTGTCGAATATGTTGGTGTTCATACGGTCTTCGAATGTTTTAATTTGCTGACTTACTGTGCTTTGGTCTGCGGCACACTCGTCGGCAGCTTTTGAAAAACTTCCGTGCTTTGCAACGGAAACCACATATTGCATTTGTCTCAGGGTAACTATCATAAAAAGTTCAACAAAGAAAGTTCAACAAAGTTTGAGTTTGGTGAAGAAATTCTTCAACGAAATTATTTTTTTGGCAATTTAGAAAAAAAAAGGCCGGGAGATATCTCCCGGCCCTATGGAATTTTTGAATGAACGATTATTTGCTGCCTTTGGCATGGTCGGCCAGAAACTGTGCCAAACCAATATCGGTCAATGGGTGCTTCAATAGGCCCAAAATTGCGCTAAGCGGACAGGTAACCACATCGGCGCCGTGCTGCGCGCACTGAACGATGTGCAATGAAGTACGAACGCTTGCTGCCAAGATTTCTGTTTCGTATCCTTGAACTGCGTAGATTTCAGCAATTTGCTTGATCAGATCCATGCCTTCCCAGTTTTGGTCGTCGATGCGACCTACGAAGGGAGACAAATAAGTTGCACCTGCTTTGGCTGCCAAAATGGCTTGGCCTGCACTGAATACCAGGGTGCAGTTGGTGCGGATGCCGCGGTCAGAGAAATATTTGATGGCTTTGATACCGTCTTTGATCATGGGAACTTTCACCACGATGTTGGGGTGCAAAGCGGCCAATTTTTCACCTTCTTTCACCATGCCTTCAAAATCAGTGCTGATTACTTCGGCACTTACATCGCCGTCCACCATTTCGCAAATGGTTTTGTAATGGTTCAAAACAGCTTCTTCTGAAAAGATGCCTTCTTTGGCCATCAAACTGGGATTGGTGGTAACGCCATCGAGAATTCCGAGGTCGTTTGCTTCTTTGATTTGTGCCAAGTTGGCGGTGTCGATGAAAAATTTCATGCTGCGAAGTTAGCCATCAAATACACAACCCCGCACCCCATCGTTCCACATTTTTTACACGATTAACAGCATGGTGCTGTAACTAATTTCTGTTTTGGGGTGCATTTTGATTGATTGAAAATCAAACAATTATCATCTTGGAGGGTTTGTTAGGGAATTGTTTTGCGTTCGTCTTATCAATATATCATCCAAGGAGCAGGGGCCTCAGGCTTGTGGTTGGCCTATTGGTTAGATCAATTTGGATTGCTGCAAAATCACCACTTGTTGATTGCTGAAGGCGATTTGAACAAGGTAAATGATCGTACTTGGTGCTTTTGGACGCCCATTGATGAGGCCGAATTTCCATTTGTAGATAAGCGCTGGACATCGCTCCGGATTCAAAATGCCAATCAGGATATCGATCCCTTCGCTTATTGTCATACCCGAAGCCAAGATTTTTATGGGTGGGTGAAAAATAAACTATCTCAGAATCCCAACATTCATTGGTATAAGGGGTATATCGAGCAGGCAACGGCATCGCAAGAATACGTTGAGGTGCAAACCGCTGAGGGTAAATTGCAAGCCCAATATTTTTTTCGCAGCGGTCAATTGACTGATTTCCAAGGTCCGGAAGCGATATCGCTATGGCAATCTTTTGTGGGATGGCGGATTCGGTTGGATGAGGGGACATGGGATACCAAATCTGCGACATTGATGGATTTTTCAATTCCCCAGGCCCATGCTACGCGCTTTTTGTATGTACTCCCCATCGCCGAAAATGAAGGATTGGTGGAAGTAACACAATTTCACGCATCGCCGTTAACTGTGGCTGAGGGAGAAGAAATGCTCGCTGAAATTTGCAAGGAAAGGGGCTGGAAATGTTCCATTTTGGAAGTGGAGTGCAATGCCATTCCCATGAGTTCTGTGTTTAACCAAACAGAAAAAGTGACTCAGTCGAATGCGCGCATCATTCCAATAGGCGTGGCTGCGGGGGCCTTGAAGCCGACCACGGGGTATGGTTTCTTGGCGATGCGGAAACACGCTAGAGAATTGGCCATCGCCCTGAAAAACAAAAAACCTTTGCCCACCATTTATCGCAAACGGAGATTCCGTTTTTATGATGCACTTTTGTTGCACATGTTGTCGTCAACCCCTCACCGTGGTAAAGCGATTTTCGAGCGATTGTTTAGCCGTCAGCCAGCCACACGAATTTTGAAATTTTTGGATGAAAAAACATCGATATGGGAAGAGTTGCGCATTTTCTCAAGACTACAAGTTTCCTGGTTTCTCAAAGCACTTTTAACATATGGAAAAGATTGATGATTCGTTGAAATCGGTAAATCATCGGTTTTTTTGGGGACAGTCTTTTCTCCAGTTTCTACTCATTGCATGGGCTTGGAAATGGGGTGGTTCTTCCTCTATGCTAACGGGTTTCGCTGTGCTTTCGTTGGTCTTGGTGGGTGTGCCGCATGGTGGAAACGATTTCTTTTATCGTCCCGACAAATCGCTCAAAGGAAGTCTGCGGTTTTTGGGGTTGTATTTGGGAAGTATGGCCCTGTATTTAGGTCTTTGGCAGTGGGCGCCAGCCATAGCGCTGTTGCTGTTTTTAGCGATTTCAATGCATCATTTCGGACAGTCGAATTTCAATGCATCAAAATGGTACGTGCCGGAATCGCTGCTATGGGGTGCTTGGTTACTGGGGTTTCCGTTGGTGCGACATTTCTCGGAAGCGACGTCCCTGTTTTCGGAGATGATGGGCGATTCTGTGGATTTGCCTGTGGTAGGTTGGCAGATGCAAAATCAGCAGGGTTTGGTGTTGGTGGCGGTGTTTGGACTGTTGTATGGCGGTGTTTTGTATCTAAGACGGGTACCTCATGCTTGGCAGTTTTTCTTGCAATGGATTTTGGTGACCTTGTGGTATTGGGTGTCGCCGCTTTTGTTGGGCTTTGTGGTGGTGTTTTGTTTGTGGCATGCCGCGCAATCTATGCGGTACCAGGTGCTATTCATTCGTGGAAAAGTCCAAAAATCTGTGATGGGGGTATTGGTCAATTTTTTACCGTTGGGTTTCTTGGCGATGTTGGCGTGGTTGGTTTCCGCAGAATTTGATGTGATGCACCATTTGGGTTGGGGGTTTGTTTTGTTGTCGCTGGTTACTTTGCCCCATGTGGTGGTGATGGATGGGATTTATCGGGCCGATAGCCATCGTTGATAGGGGCGTTTGCGCAGCAAGAACATCAGGGCGATGGGCAAACAAAGTAGGAGTGTATAGAGGCGGTTTTTTCCTTGGAATTTTACCCGATCGATGATGAGTGTGCCCTGGGCGTTGCCTCGTAGGGCGTGGGTATGTTGCCAACGTTTTAAGGGGTGGGGGACGCTAATTTCTTCATCGCGAAAGAGCCAATCTTTTTGGGTGTAGCGGTGCTGGGTGATTTTCCCGTGCCATGTTTGGGTGAATGCACCGATGCCTACGGCAAATTTTAATTCATCGCCCCGAAACTGACCATCGTATTGCAACAATCGCATCGTAACCAATGGGGGCTTGAGTTTGAGTAGCAGCGATTGGTCGAATAGTGTCGCTACCTGGTCGCGAGAAGCTGATACTTGGGTCACAAATGTAAATTGCATCATAGATTTGTAGAATAAACAAACCATTTTCGATTTGTTTGGTTAAACTATCACTTCTTTAGATAAATAAAATGTCGCACCGCGTAGCCGTTTACAGAACCGCCCACTTCAATGCCGCCCATCGTTTGCATGTGCCGAGTTGGAGTGATGAGCAAAACAAACAGTTCTTCGGGCTGTGCAATAACGCCCATTACCATGGTCACAACTACGATTTGGAGGTGAGGGTAGAGGGTGAGGTTGATTCGGTGACAGGTTATTTGATCGATATGAAGTTAATCAAACAGTACATCGACGAGGAGGTGATTGAGCGATTCGATCACAAAAATTTAAATTTAGATACGGAGGAGTTTCGCGAGTTGAATCCCACAGCAGAGAACATTGTATGGGTGATTTGGCAAAAATTGCGCTCGCGGGTGCCAATGGAAATGAGTTTGAGTGTGCGATTGTACGAGACACCCCGTAATTTTGTAGAATTCAATGGATAAAAAACTAGCGAACGAGCTGCTGACGCAGTGGGAAGAGATGGGCGATTCGCACATTTCGGTAAAGCGTGAAACCCCTTTACGTGAGGATGCTTTTGCGATGGACGATGCCTTGAAAATTGAATTGATTGCCAAGCATTTCAAGGAGATTATGCACGTATTGGGATTGGATTTGACGGACGAAAGTTTGCAGGGCACTCCGTTGCGTGTGGCGAAAATGTACGTAAACGAGCATTTCAAAGGGTTAGACCCGAAGAACAGGCCGGAGCCAACTTTGTTCGAAAACAACTACAAGTATGCAGAAATGTTGGTTGAAAAGAACATTCAGTTTCACAGTACTTGCGAGCATCATTTTGTGCCGATTTACGGGTTTGCCCATGTGGCTTACATCAGTTCTGGTAAGGTGATTGGGTTGAGCAAATTGAACAGAATTGTGGATTACTTCGCTCGCCGTCCGCAGGTGCAAGAGCGCATGACGGTTCAGGTGGCCGAGGAGTTGAAACAGGTATTGGGTACGCAGGATGTGGCAGTCATCATTGATGCCAAGCACATGTGTGTGGCGAGTAGGGGTATCAAAGACAGTCACAGCAGCACGGTGACCAGCAGTTTTCATGGGAAGTTCTTGGATATGGCTACCCGTTCAGAGTTGTTGAAATATATTGGTAGTTAATGAAATACGATCTGCTTGCTGGATGAAGATTCGCAGGTGGAGAGGTAGATAAAAGAAAAAAGCAGCGAATTCGCTGCTTTTTTCTTTTTGGAGGGCGATTAACCGGGCTCGAACCGGCGACCCCTAGCGCCACAAGCTAGTGCTCTAACCTACTGAGCTATAACCGCCATTTTGTGGGGTGCAAAGATAGATATTTTTTGAATATTTTTCAATTTCGAGTAGAACCTTTGCAAAAATTGCCAATTATTTGATGCGACGGGTTGGGGTGTGTACTTTTGTTTCGTGGGCGATAGCAAATCGATATGGTGGTTGGCTGGTTGGTTTCCAAGTAGTTTGGATACACAGGCGGGCAATTTTGTGGGAAGGCATGCCCGTGCTTTTGCCGAGTACCAGCGGGGTTTGGAGGATGGATTGATGCTCACGGTTTTTCATTTCCCGGTGTATCGGTTGGGGAAGGATCCCAAGCCGGTAAATGGAGTGGATGTTCCGGGGGTGGACATATGTTGTAGTGCGGTTCCTCAAATTCCTTGGCGTGGTGGGTTGTGGCGATTATTGAATTATTGGATATATCGATGGGTTGGACAGCGAACTTTGCGTGCGGCTTTGCATAGGCAAGGCGTGCCGTCGGCACTGCATGTGCATGCGGGTGATAAAGTTGCGCGGTTGATTCCGGGACTTTACGATGCGTTTCGAAAGCAGCAGCGGGGTGCTGTTCCACTTTGGTATACAGAGCATTGGGCGATATTTAATGAAGTGGTGTTTGATGGGTTTGGCAAACGAGGATGGGTATTTCAACGGGATTTTTTGAGGCTTTGGGAAAAGGTGACGATTGCCGCACCGGTTAGTTTGTCGGCCCAGCGAAGCATGCATGCCTATTTGGGTGGTGCTAAGCCGTTTGTATTGTTTCGCAATGTGGTTGATACGAAGGTGTTTCATTTGCCTGAGAAGAAAGAATCCGATGCTACGGAGGATGTTGCAGAATTACCCTTTGCTTTCTTGCATGTGTCATCGTTGGAACCCCGAAAAAACGTTTTGGGGATGCTCCGTGCGTTTGCGGCATTGAAACAGAAGCACCCAGATTGGCGGATGCAGTTTCGCATAGTGGGTGGGAATAATGAGTTGTATTTGAGTCAGGCCAGAACAGCGGCTTTGGGATTGGGGCTATTGCATATTTTTCAACCCAGCGTAGCCTTTTTTGGTCCGAGAGACGCTTCGGATGTTGCTTTTCAGATGCAACACGCCGATGTGTTTGTGTTGTTCTCAGAAATGGAAAATGCACCATGTGTTATTGCGGAGGCACATTGTTGTGGACTGCCGGTGATTGCTACCAATGTTGCGGGGATTCCGGAAATGATTGAAGAGAACAACGGTTTGTTAGTTGCTCCAGGCGATGAGGCTGCTTTGATGTTGGCTATGGAAGAGGCCTATTTACAACATGCGCGTTGGCACCGATCTGAAATTGCCCAAATCGCGGTTGAAAAGTATCAGCCCCAGGCTGTGGCCGCAGTTTTGGATAAGTCGTACCGAAATCTGATCGATACATGTGTGGCATAGCGGGTTGGGTTGAGTATCAGGGTATTCCCGCGGCGCGCATGCGCGCCGCGGGAGAGCATTTGGCCACTGCTATGAGACATCGTGGCCCTGATGGTTATGGTATAGAGATTTTTGGCGGTGAAATAAATGCCACTGCGATGCTAGTGCATCGGCGACTGTCGATTTTGGGTTTGGGCGACCAAGGTAAGCAGCCCATGCAAAGTGCCGATGGAAGGTATTGGGTGTCCTTTAACGGAGAAATTTATAATTATTTGGAATTGGCATCGGAATTCGGTTTGAGAACCCAATCGGGTACTGATACCGAGGTTCTTTTGCAATTGTGGTGTTTGAAAGGGGTAGATTGCATCGCTTTATTGGATGGTTTTTTCGCTTTTGCCATTTGGGATACGGAAATGAAGGAGCTGACCTTGGCTCGAGATAAAACAGGGGTAAAACCTTTGTATTGTTACCTGGATCTAGATGGCGACAGTAGTGAGGAAATCATCAAGTCCCTTTCCTTTGGCAGTGATGATTTTGCATTAAAGCAAGCGCTGGAGTTACAAGGTTTGGATGTGCCATTAAGTAAAATAGCATTGCAATCGCATGCAGTAGAGGGCGCATCCGATAAATACATGCTTTATAGCGGAATTCGGGAGTTGGAAAAGGGTTGCTGTCTTACATATTCATGTTTGAGTTTGGATTCGAAATTGAATCCTATTTCTAATTGGGGGCGTGTGATTATCAAACCATGGCACAATGGTGAGTATTTGAGATTGGATGATGGGTTGGGTTGGCAGCAACAGTTGGGGTTGAAGACGGAGCCAGTGAATTATTCTGGATTGTTGCGGGCTCAGTTGATGTCGGGGATGAAAAAACGACTCAGAAGCGATGTGCCCATTGGATTTGCGGTAAGTGGGGGCGTTGATAGTGCTGCCTTGGTGTGTATGGCCAGGGATATTTTGGGAAAGGAGGCACATTTACATTTGTTCTCGGTGGTTTCTCCGGGTTCGGAGGCCGATGAAAGTGCATATCAAAAGCAGGTGGTTTCCGCAGTGGGAGGGATTTGGCATACCATAGATATGTCGGATTTGGATGCCCATGATTTGGAGCGATACATCCGCGCAACGCATCGCATACCGGTGGCATGGAACAATTTGGCGCATTTTGCTTTGTGCGAAAAAGTGCATGAAAAAGGGGTGAAGGTGCTGTTCAATGGCCAAGGTGCAGATGAACTTTTCGGTGGATACCCGCATTATTACAAGGCCGCTTTTTGGAATGAGCGAGGTCGGTTATGGTCGGTGAGAGACCGTTGGCCAATCGGTTTTTTGCAAGCGGCAAAGCAGTGGTTAAAGTATCGGTTGGGGGTGTTTAGGGGGGAGAAATATGAGGATTGCGTAGATCGGTTGATGCGCGATGATTATTATGGGGCAAGGTTGAATCAACTGTTGCGTTATGAAGATCGCAATGGAATGGCTTGGGGCATTGAATCGCGCAATCCGTTTGCCGACGATTGGCGTTTGGCAGAGGCTTGGTTGAACGCTTGGTCTGATGATACTTGGAGTTTGGAGGGTTCGCTATCCTCGAAGTTGGTGGATGGGTATTCAAAGGGGTATTTGCGCAAGGCGATGGAGGGATTGGTACCCGATGCTGTGCTATGGCGCATTGATAAAAAGGGGTTTTCAGTGCCATCGGGAACGATGACATTGGCGGCCTTGGCTACTTGGGAAAAGTGGATACTGTCTGATCGTTTGCAGGGTGTTTCCGGGCGCGAGCAGCGCCTAAAGGCGCTTGCCCGCGCCCGGAAAATCGCGCCCTCCAATGGAAACCCTGCATCGCCCCTGAAACTATCACCCAAACAAGAAGCCCTGCTCGCTCAACTATTCCGCTGGGCCGCGTTAGGTTGCTTTCTTGAAGTCTTACACCCCGAAACAAAGTTGTCATGAAAGCACACGATGGCGGACCATTAAAAACCTTCCTGTGGCAACTGGTCAAAGCCCTGCTCGCAGCATTGGTTGTGATTGCCTACTCAAGGGGAATGGGCGCTCACGGCAGAGGCACGCTGTCGATCTTACTCTTATATCTGCAACTCGCACTCATGGTGAGTGAATTGTTTGCCGGCGGTGCACTGGCCAACCTGTTATCAAAATATCCCGCCAAACGCATTCTTCCCACAGCTTGGTTTTTTTTACTCTTCGTTTTACTTTTAGGATATGCCGTTGGCTGGTATGCTTATGTGCTGCCAAATCAAGGGGCGTTACCTCTGAATTTCGATCACCCCCATATTATCAAACTGAATTTGCTCTTTTTTCAAGGCCTTTTTCTGGGGTCGTTGGGCATTCAGTACAATGTTTATCAAGTGAAAGGGTGGGTGCAACAGCGCAACCAACTACAAGTACTGCTCGAAGCCCTCAAACTCATTGGAATCGCTCTCTGTTTTGAGGCGATGTACGGAATTTTGATTCCCAAAATGGCGGCCATTGAATTGTCTGTTCAAGCAGCTCAAATCATTCCTGCCAACCAAACCATCCACTACGTCAATGGGTTTGATGAAACCGCCGTGCTCTGGATTTTGGTCTATGCCTCGGGATTGGTTTGCTTTGTTTCGCTGTGGTATCTATGGAATCAACAAAGGCAAAAAATCAAACGCGATCGTCTTGGTGTTGGGCTGAACAATAACCATGCTGCGATATCCTTACAACCGCCCACAGAAATGTTTCACAGTGGGTTTATGTCGCAAATTGGACATATCCTCCTCTTTTTGTTATACCGATTGCCCCTGTGGTGGATGGCAGCGGAATTTGGTCATGCCCAAGCCGGCGTACTGGCCAATGCCCTGTTGATGGCCGATACCATTTGGATTTTTGGCAATTCATATGGAACCATTCTGCATTCGCGCATGCTCAGAGAAGAAGTGCATTCGCCCAAGTTTTCGGGACTGTTGGCCAATTATGTGGTGATTTCTGGATTGGGGACATTCGTCGCCATTGCCATCGCATGGCTGCTGCCGGTGGATTTGTACACCTGGGTGTTTGGACAAACATTTTCAACCCTCAAAGAAACCTTCTGTTTGATCTCCCCAGCGGTGTTGTTTTTGGGTCTGTCGGCGCCTATCGGACATTATCTCCATGCGCAAAATAGATTCAAAGCACTGATTCTGAGCTACGGATTGTCGTTGTTGGTGCTCGTGGTGGGATGGAACGGGACCAGTATCGCCCTGATGTCGGGAAAAGTGTCAACAGGATTGATGGCCAACGTCATTCACTACCTACAGGCCTACATGGGGAAATTGATGTCGGTAAACGTGTCGTTTTTTGTCCTGTTATTGTCTAATTACCTTCAGGTTAGAAAGGATATAAAGTGGCAGCGTATGTCGTTCAGAATGAGTGATTTCAATCAAGATGGATTGACCAATTAAAAGCCCCTTCTTGTATACTATTTGGAACAATCATGGTTGGTGTTGAGTGAACTATAAGGATAAGTCCTATTTTTGCCTCACTTAACGTAATAACAAACCATTATGTCAACCCCTAACAACGGTGGAACTCCAAGATACAATCCGCTTGAGAGCATGCAGAGACGCTTCGATGAAGCAAAAGAGAAATTAGGATTGGACGATCAATTTGCAAACGTTTTGCGTGTCCCCGATAAAGTGGTGGCAGCAAACATCCCCGTAACCATGGACGATGGAACGATCCGTGTGTTCGAGGCATACCGCGTAGTGCACAGTGTGCATTTGGGTCCTTCGAAAGGTGGAATCCGTTACAGCATGGACGTTCATTTGGATGAAGTGAAAGCGTTGGCCGCTTGGATGACGTGGAAGTGTGCGGTGGTAAATGTTCCTTACGGCGGTGCAAAGGGTGGTATCAAGTGCGATCCCCGCAGCATGAGCAAAGGCGAGTTGGAGCGATTGACTCGTGGCTATACGTTGGCCATGCGCAATGTGTTTGGACCTGATAAAGATATTCCTGCGCCTGATATGGGTACCAGTGCCCAAGAGATGGCGTGGATTGTGGACGAGTTTTCAAAGATTTCTGGTCACAACGCCTACGCCGTAGTTACTGGTAAGCCCTTGGTTTTGGGTGGTAGCTTGGGTAGAGTAGAAGCTACAGGTCGCGGTGTGATGGTGAGTACCCGCAGCGCGATGGCGAAGTTGGGATTGAATCCAACCCAGACTACTTGTGTGGTTCAGGGATTTGGAAACGTGGGTAGTATTTCTGCGAAGTTGATCGCCCAGTTGGGTGTGAAGATTGTGGCCATTTCTGATGTCACCGGTGGGTATTACAATCCCGAAGGCATTGATGTGGCTGGTGCGATGGCTTATGTGGCCAACAGCGCATCTCGCAGTTTGGAAGGATTTACAGGTGGAAGCAAAGTAACCAATGCTGAATTGCTTGAGTTGCCTTGCGATATTTTGGTGCCTGCGGCTATGGAAGATCAAATTACGCCAGAAAACGCCGCCCGCATCAAGGCGAAAATGATCGTTGAAGGCGCAAACGGTCCTACAACCGCTGAAGCAGATTCAATTTTGAATGAAAAAGGCATCTTGGTGGTACCTGATATTTTGGCAAACGCCGGTGGTGTAACTGTATCATACTTCGAGTGGGTACAGAACCGTTTGGGTTACTATTGGACAGAAGAGCGCGTGAATCGAAGAGCGGATCGCGCCATGAAGCAAGCGTTTGATAATGTTTATGCTACAGCAGAGAAGTACGGTGTTAACATGCGTATTGCAGCCTACATCGTGGCTTTGGATAAAGTGGCGAGCACATTGAAATTGAGAGGTTCTTTCTAAAATGAGATTACACAGAGAAGGATTTACCATCATTTTTGTGACCACCTTGGTGTTGGCGCTGTTGAACGTGGGTGTTCAATGGTTGCTGGGCGATGGGTTGGTGTTGCAGATTTTCATGGGATTGTCGCTGGTTTTCTTTGTGATGGTGGTGCAATTTTTTCGCAATCCATCGCGCAATACCCCGCAAGGGGAGGGTTTGATCATCGCACCGGCCGACGGAAAAGTTGTGGTGATTGAAAACGTAGAAGAAGGCGAATATTTCAAAGATCAGCGCAAGCAAGTGTCTATTTTTATGTCGCCCGTGAATGTTCACGTGAACCGTGCGCCGGTGACTGGAAAAGTGTTGTACCAGAAGTATTTTCCTGGAAAGTATTTGGTGGCATGGCATCCAAAAAGTAGCACAGAAAACGAACGCACCACAGTGGTGATGGAAGAAAATGGCAAACAAATTTTGTTTCGTCAGATCGCCGGTGCCTTGGCCAGAAGAATCGTTTGTTACGTGAAGCCCGGACATGAATTGAAAAAAGGCGATGAATATGGCTTTATTAAATTTGGTTCACGGATCGACTTGTACTTGCCCTTGGATGCTGAGATTTTGGTAGAATTGAACCAAAAAACGGTGGGCGGAGAGACGGTTATTGCGAAATGGTAATTCTGATTTCAAAGTTGTATATTTGTATAAATAGATAAAAATTATGAAAAAAATCATTGCTTTTGGATTGTTGATTGCAGGATTTGCAATCGCTTCTCAGGCCCAAACAGCGGCCGAAACTGCCAATACTACACCTGCCATTGAAGTGGCGAAAGTTGCTCCTGCTGATGCGGTAGCGCCAACCAAAGCTTGTTGCAAAAAAGAAGGTTCTGCTGCAGGATGTAGCAAAGCCGGTGCAGCCAACGGTGAGGTAAAGGCTTGTTGCAAGAAAGAAGGTTCTGCAGCATCTGCTTCAGTTGCCGCTCCTGCCATGGCGCCTAAGGCCGCTTGCGGTGGTTCTGCTGAGCACAAGTGTGGCGGACATACAGAGGCTGCTGCTTCTGCTGCTCCAGCTTCAGCGGTAGCTGCTCCCATTGCAGCCCCAGGTTCTGCGCCTGTAAAGAAGGCTTGTGCCGGTGGTGCAGAAGGCAAACCTTGCTGCAAGAAGTAAGGTTTATTTTAATCAGTAACTCTTTGGTTTGGGTGTTTACCGATGCGGTAGACACCCAAATTTATTTTATGGCAGATTGCACATTCCCGCGTGCATTTGCATTCTGTGTTGTTCCTTTGCAGTTGTGGTAGACAAAGGATTTCGAAGAATCGCTTTTACGATCATGGGTCTTACAGCCCTTACCGTCATTTCTGTTGGTATTTATTTGTGGTATAATTTCAATGCCCGAAGTAGGCTGGTGTTGGTTGTGCCTGCCACGGCAGAATGGTTTTTGCATGTGCAAACCAAGTTGCTGCGGGGCGATTTTGCTGCTTCAACGGTGCCACCTGCGGGTGTAACTGCATTGCGCGAAACTGTTTCGAAACTGCCCATTTTTTCAAAAGTGAAAGATGCCGGAGAACCGGGATTGGCTTTGTATTCGGATGTGGTGGCTTTCGGACTTTCGGAGGGACGTTTTTTGGCTTTGTCTATTACCTCGGAAGAGCGTTTTAAGTCATTCATGCAATCGCTGAAAAAGCGAAATCTGCTGAAAGGTGGAATCGATAAGGGGCGGTATTTTTATGCAGAATTTGCCAATGGCAAAGGTTATGTGGCCTTTAAATACAAAGCGATGGTGGTTTTTCAGCCCAAGGATTCAACCAGTGATTATCGCATCGCAGAGCAGGCATTTGACCAGGTGTTCGCTGAGAAGACGCATACGCTGATGCAGCATGTTGATGTGCAGGCGTTGTACGAAGATGAGCCAGAGGTGGTGTATTATGCGAGGAATGTGGAGGACGGATTGTCACAGGCCATAGATTTTCCAACGCTGAATAATGCCGACGCGCAACGGGCATTTGTACAGTTTCGTTATCCAACGAAAAAAGGCGAAGGACCAGTGTCGCCACTGATGCTGATTGCCAAAACCAAGCTGCCTGTGCGGTTGGAAGCGTGTATTGACGAACAGAATCGAATGACAGCCCATACCGCATTGGATTTGATGGCGCGGGTATTGGATCAAACCATAAAAGAAATTTCAAAATGAACATACAAGACCATTTGCGTGAGCGAATACTGATCATCGATGGGGCCATGGGCACGATGATACAAAAACACAAACTGTCTGAGGCGGATTACCGTGGAGAGAGATTTGCTGATTTTGGCCATGCATTGCAAGGGAACAACGATTTGTTGGTGTTGACTCAGCCACAAATAATTTCGGATATTCACAAGCAATTTTTGGCGGCGGGTGCCGATATCATTGAAACAAATACGTTTAATGCCAATGCCATTTCTATGTTGGATTACCACATGGTGGATTTGGTGAAGGAATTGAATTCCGCGGCGGCGGCGCTTGCGCTCGCCGCCGCGGAAGAATACACCGCCATGGACCCCTCAAAACCGAGGTATGTGGCAGGTTCTATCGGACCTACAAACAAAACTGCTAGTTTATCGCCCGATGTGAATAATCCTGGCTACCGTGCGGTGTCATTTGACGAACTAGTGGCCTGCTATACCGAACAAACCAATGCGTTGTTGGATGCTGGGGTGCATTTGCTGCTGGTGGAAACCGTTTTCGATACCCTCAATTGTAAGGCGGCGCTTTTCGCGATTAATACCATCAAAGAAGAACGCGGATTGGATATCCCTGTGATGGTGAGCGGTACGATAACAGACAATAGCGGTAGGACGTTAAGCGGACAGACTGCAGAAGCTTTTTGGATTTCAATATCGCACGGAAATTTGATGAGTGTGGGACTGAATTGTGCCTTGGGCGCACCACAAATGCGTCCGTTCATCGAAGAAATGGCCCGCGTGGCTTGGGTGCCGATTAGCTGTTATCCGAATGCGGGTTTGCCCAACGAATTTGGGGAGTATGACGACACCCCAGAAGGTATGGCGGCGGTGTTGGAGAATTGGTGCAAAGAAGGTTGGGTGAATATTGTGGGCGGTTGCTGTGGCACTACACCAGATCATATTCGCGCCATTGCAAACGCGGCAGCCAAATACCCGCCGAGGCCCATTCCATCGCAATCTTAAGTGTCTGATTGACACTTCTAAAAACGATTTTTTTATACCAAATCTCCGTATCTTTGCACCATTATCATGGCTGACGTTCAAACTCAGAATTTGCCTGCAACATCATTTGATTTATTTGCAGGTTTGGAATCTACCAATCACGAGCAAATCGTGTTTTGTCAAGATCACGCAACTGGACTTAAGGCAATTATTGCCATTCACAACACTGTATTGGGCCCCGGATTGGGTGGTACTCGTTTTTGGCATTATGCCCACGAGAAAGACGCTATCCGTGATGCGATGCGTTTGTCGCGCGGCATGACCTACAAAGCCTCAGTAGCAGGCTTGAATTTGGGTGGTGCAAAAGCGGTAATCATTGGCGACCCCAACACAATGAAGTCTGAGGCGTTGATGCGCAAATTCGGTCGCTTCGTTGAAAACTTAAACGGAAAATACATCACTGCTGAAGATGTGGGAACTACTACCCGCGACATGGAGTATGTGAATATGGAAACAGACCACGTAGTGGGTTTGCCAGAGAGCATGGGTGGAGGTGGAGATCCATCGCCCGTTACTGCTTACGGTACTTACATGGGTATCAAAGCTTCTGCCAAACAGGCTTGGGGCAATGATAGCTTGGCAGGTCGCACTGCCGCTGTTATGGGTATCGGTAAAGTGGGTATGCACTTGTTGGAATACTTGCACAAAGAAGGTGTTAAATTGTACGTTGCTGATATCAATGATTCTTCATTGCAAGCAGCAGCTACCCGTTTCGGTGCTACCATCGTGAGCGGCGAAGACATGATTGGCTTGGATGTTGACATCTTTGCTCCATGTGCTTTGGGTGGAATCATTAACGATGTAACCTTGCCAAAGTTGAAGTGTGCGATTGTTGCGGGTGCAGCAAACAACCAGTTGGAAGATGAGAAAATCCATGGTGATGCATTGAAGGCCAAAGGCATTATTTATGCTCCTGACTTCGTAATTAATGCCGGTGGATTGATCAACGTATATTCTGAATACAACGGTTATGTGCGTGAAAATGCCATGTCACAAACCGAGAATATCTACAACACCATCCTTGAAATTTACAAAAAGTCTGAGCGTGAAAACGTAAACAACCAACAGGCCGCTATTTTGCATGCTGAAAAGCGCATTCAAGATATGATGTTGGTGCACAGCACTTACTAATATTTATTTCCGCCTTGGGTGGGAAAATCGAGTGGGGGCGGCAATCGTGAGATTGCCGCCCCTTTTTATTAACTTCGCCGCATGTCGGCCAAATTCTCCTGGAATCGCATCGAATGGAATCGCAACTCAAGTGCGGCCGCCATGGCCATGCTGCTTGTGGCCGTGGTTGATTTGTTTGTGTCTCGGACAATGTCGGTGCCGGCGGGCGGACAAGATTCGTGGAATCATTATTTATATGCGCGATGGGCGTGGCAGCACCCCGAGTTGTTGTTGGATCAGTGGGGCAAGCCATTTTTTACCGCCTTGGCAATGCCGTTTGCGCAGTGGGGCATAGGCGCGGTTTTGTTGCTCAACCATCTGTGTGTACTGGCAACTGCATGGCTATCGTACCTTACCGCCAGAAAGTTGGGCCTGAAAAACCCCTGGATGGTGATTTTTTTGTTTGCCTGGCAGCCCATCGTATTGGCTAATACCCACTCGGCACTCACTGAGCCCTCCAATGCGTTGGTGCTGGGTTGGATATGTTATTTATTTGCCGGGAATCGCTGGAAAACAGCAACCATCGTGGCGTCGTTTCTGCCCGTAATTCGGAGCGAAGGCTTTGTGCTCCTGGGGGCGATTTTGGTCTTTTTGGCCTTTAGGAACCGTTGGCGTTATATGCCTTGGGCTGCGGTGGGTGTTGCGTTGTATGGGGTAGTGGGCGCGATCATTCATAAACAATGGAATTGGCTGATCGTTCAGAATCCTTATGTGCGACAAGAAACGGATGGTGGGTTTGATGCCGGACATGGTAGTTTTTGGCATTACGCGATGCATCAACGGGAAATCATGGGCATTATTGTCGCTGTGTTGTGCCTGGTATCATTGGCGTTTGTGGTTTTGTACGTTTTCAAACGATTGAATAAAAAAACACCTGCGCCCAACAGTCAAATCGCCTTGTGGTTGTGGTGGCCCTTACTGGGATTCTTCTTTGTTGCCCACAGTGTTTTGTGGTGGAAAGGTGCGATGGGGTCTCACGGACTCGTGCGTGTTTTTGTTACGGTATCGCCCATCATGGCCTTGCTGTCGATGTATAGCTTGGATTTGATCATGCGGGTTGAGATTCAGTTCTTGAATCGTTTGCTGAAAGGGTTGGTTTCTGTGGGGATGTTTTTGGTGGCCTTTCCGGGTGCTGATTTGCCCTATCCTTGGGGGCGGCGTCATGTATGTCCTGAGGGGAAATATTCCATCGCCCAAGCCCTGAAATGGATAAAGACATCGCCCTACGCCAATGGGGTTTTGGTACATCAACTTCCAGCCATCAATGTATCCTATGATCTTGATCCTTGGGGTGCGGAAACGCAATTGCATCCGAAATCAGCAACCGGAGAATGGCTATCGCCCAAGCCGGTGAACGAGTGGCCCAAAGAAAGTCGTACGCTTTCTATTTGGTCCGTAGATACCAAAGACAGCGGTGCACATGATTGGTTGCCAAAGGGCTCTGTGCTGTTATGGGATAATTTTCATGCCCGCAGGGATGGCAATATGGATCGTGCGGAATTGTTGGGGTTGAAAAAATACAAAACTGTGTTTACGGCAGGACTTACGGACAGCGATACCCTCAATGATGTTGTTGTGAGGGTGAAAGTGAGCGATTAAAACAATCAATTTTTCTGGGGTTCCAAATGCGGAATCAAATCCACACACAAGGCGGTGAAGGCTTTGTTTAAAGCGATGCAATCACTGGCGCTGCTGCTTAGGTGTGGTGTTACGCGTACGCCTCGAACCACGGGGTGGTCAATGCCAACAGTGAATATGCCAAATTTGCTCATCAGCGTTTGTGCCAACTCGGTGGGTGTATAACCATTGAGCGCGGCGGTAGCGATGGCACCACCCCGGCTGAAGGGCAACAAAGGCGATTGTAATTTGAATGAATCAAATACGGTGAGGTCGGTTACCGCGTTCATGTTGGCTTGGTATTGAGGATCGTTCAAAATACCCAATCCTTTCCCGAAGGTTTCTAGGGCTTGTTTGTTGCCTATCCACAAGAGTTTGAGGTAGGTAAGGCGGTTGTATTTGTTCGCGCTGCCTATAAGGCGATGGAATTCGATGGCTTTGGCGATGGTTTGTAGAGAGTCGATCGGACGTGTGCCTTGGTGCTCAAACTTGCGGATATCGGTTCGCTCTGCGCTGATATCGCCCATCAATGGCCAGATTTCACGAATGTTCTTCTGTTTCATGAACAAAAAACCCACGCCGATGGGGTTGCAGAGCCATTTGTGTAAACTGCCGCCAATGGCATCAACCCCGGCATTGCGCAATTCCCATAGATCCAATGGGGTATGGGCGAGACTGTGTGCGGCGTCTACCACCACAAAAATATTGGGATTAATCCTTTTGGCTTCTCGGGTTATGGCCACTACCGGGATCAACTGTCCGGTTAGGTTGATCATTTGCGTTAGGTGCAGCATTTTCGTGCGAGGGGTAATCAACGAGGTGTAGGCCCGAATGATTTCTGCATCGCTATTGGGGTGCATGGGGACTTCGGCAACATTAAGGCGGATCGTCCAGCGCGCAACGGCCTGTTGAAAGGCTTCCACCATGGATCCATAGTCTTGATCGCCCAGTATCACTTCATCGCCCGGCTGCCATTGGGTGCCCATGATAACGATATTGAGGCTTTCGGTGGTATTTCTGGTAAAAGCAACTTCCTCTGGCATCAAACCTTGAAACTCGGCGAAGGTTGTCCTTGCGGCTTCGATGGCTTGGGTTTGTGCGGTGCGCATGAAGTGGCTGGTTTGGGTATTGATGGTGGTTTCTGCATCGTTGTGAAAGCGCAGAGTGCCTTGTGGCTGGTGGCTGAAATAGCCGTTTTCAAGGTTGATAAACCCTTCAGGTCGGGTGAAGTTTTTGGCAACAGCGCCCCAAAAAACCTCGTTGTGGGGTGCGGCAGAGACTCCAGGGGTTTGGGGAACGATGTACTCAGGCGTTTTCTTGCCTTTGGGTGGCTTTCCTGCATTGGCCAAGGTGTCGGCGTGAACGGATTGTGGCAACAGGGCGGTGCCAAGAGCGGTGGCGGAGAAAGTTTGGATGAAATGTTTGCGCTTCACCCCGGAAAGATAGGAAATTCCTGATTAATTGGTTTTGATGTCTTGCAAACGGAGCTGCAAATTTGTGCGTCCGTTGTAGGTGTTCTCCTCGATGCAATAACAGGCGTGAAAGATTTGGCTGTCGGTGACGGATGGCCAATATTCTGCCAGGCCAAAGCCAATTGAGTCCATCGGACCGTTGGGCGTTTGTACTTGCATTTTGAGGTGGCGATCTTTCAGGATTTTGGCCGTTTGGTTGGCTCTAAGATTGTTGCTTCTGAAGACGGGGATGGAGTTTCCTGGCCCAAATGGAGAAATTTGTTTCAAAATTTTCATCATGCTTGGGGTGATCAGGGATGTGTCCATTTCTAGGTCGTACTCTACCACGGGGACCAAATCTTCCTCGGTAACAGTTTCTCTCACGATGGCTTCAAATCTGTCTGCAAAGGCATCGAAATTCTCCACTTTGATACTCAATCCAGCGGCATATTTATGTCCGCCAAACTGCTCTACCAAATCGCCACAGGCACCGATGGCTTCGTGGATGTCGAAGGTTTTGATACTGCGGGCACTACCCGTGAGCATGCCATCATTGAGTGAGAAAACGATGGTGGGTTTGTAGAATTGCTCTACCATGCGGGAGGCGACGATGCCAATGACACCTTTCGACCAGCCTTCGCCTTGGAGTACCATGGAGTATTTGCTGAGCAGTCGTGGGCTGTTTTGCACCATATCGATTGCGTCGCGGGTAATGTCAGAATCGAGTTCTTTGCGTTCGTGGTTTCTTTCTGATAGTACTTTGGCGTATTTCTTGGCGGTGTTGTAATCTTTTTCGATGAGCACCTTTACCGCGGCTTTGGCATCGGCAATTCTACCGGCTGCGTTGATGCGTGGACCAATGCCGAAGATGATATCAGAGATGGTGTATTGTTCTTTTTTGGGACAGTCATCGAGCAGCGTTTGCAGGCCGATGCTGGGATTTTCATTGAGTTTTTTCAGGCCATAGAATGATAAAACACGGTTTTCACCGCGAATATCTACCAGATCAGAGGCGATGCTCACGGCCACCATATCGAGGTAGTCGTACACCATTTCGGTGGGCATACCTTGCTTTTCGTTGTAAGCCTGGATGAGTTTGAATCCGATGCCTGCGCCTGAAAGTTCTTTGTAAGGGTAGGTGCAATCGCTGCGTTTGGGGTTGAGGATCGCTGCGGCTTTTGGCAATGTTTCACCGGGTAGGTGGTGGTCGCAGATGATCATTTCTAATCCAAGTTGATTGCCATAGTCCACCAATTCATTCGAGCGTATACCGCAGTCAAGGGTGATGACCAATGTGAATCCATTGGCAGCCGCGTATTCGAGTCCGGCTCTACTGATCCCGTAGCCTTCTTTGTAGCGATCGGGGATATAGTATTCGATGTTTTGGTTGAACGATTTGAAATACGAGTAAACAATACTCACCGCGGTGGTGCCATCTACATCGTAATCGCCATAAACCAAGATGCCTTCTTGATTGGTAACTGCCGCTTGAATTCGTTTGATGGCCACATCCATGTCCTTCATTTCGAAGGGGTTGTGCAAATCTTCTAGTTTTGGACGGAAGAACTTCTCAGCTTTTTCGTAGGTGTCGATGCCCCGTTGAACCAAGATGGTGGCGATGTATGGGTTAACGCGAATGCTCTCGGAGAGTTGCAATACCTGTTCCTGATTGGGTAAAGGTTTTGCGCGCCAACGATATTCCATAACTTTTGCAAAAATCGGCTTTTTTGCTCAGATTAACAACCCAAAGTTCATCGAGAATTGTATATTTGTTTATCATGAAATCATGGATTTTTTGCGTTGTTGGACTTATGTCGGTTGGAGCCATCGCTCAGCCAACCATAACGGCGAGTCAAATGCCCAAGTCGGGCGATACGCTGCGATATTCCAATGCGTTGCCCACGGAGTTGCCGGCTGGTTTTGAAACGGGCGGTGCCAACAAGTCTTGGGATTTCAGTGCGATGACGCCGCAGCGACAGCAATTGTTGAATTATTACAGTGCGACAAAAACGCCTTATTCATTTTATTTTTTCGGGCAGATCGGACAGAAAACGGCGGATACGGTGGGTGCAGGTCCGATTACATTGACGAACGTATATTCTTTTTACACCAACAGTAGCAAGGTGTTCAAAGCGGAGGGGATTGGTTACCAATATTCGGGGTTTCCGCTGGCGTCGATGTACAAGGATGAGGATGAGATTTATCAATTTCCGTTGAATTTCGGGGATAAGGACACTACGACCTTCAATTTTAAATTTAGCATTCCTGGCGATTTGTTTTCCCTGGTACAGGCGGGTAAGCGTTACAATGATGCCGATGGTTGGGGGACGATCAAAACGCCTTACAAGGAGTATACGAATGTGTTGCGTTTGCGGACTTATGTGGATGAGATTGATACCGTGACTTCTCAATTTGGGAAATTTCCCTTGCCCAGAAAAACGGTGAGTTACAAGTGGTTGTCTTTGGATGAGCGCATTCCGGTGATGGAAGTGAGCGGTACGGTCAATCCTGTTTCGGGGGTGTTCACTGCTACGCAGGTGCGATATCGCGATGGATTTATTGGTCGGTTAGACGCAAAGGAATCCACCAACAGTGGGCTATTAGGTAGGGTCGAAGTCTATCCAAATCCAACAGCCGCTTTTATTCGCATTGACGGTGATTTCGATGTGGATGGTTGGGTGGCGACGGATGTTGCCGGAGCCCAGGTGCCTGTACTTTGGGTTGCGCCAGGTTTGATGGATGTGCGCACGTGGAAATCGGGTGTCTATACGTTGAGGAATAGCAGGGGTGTAGCAAAGATTTGTAAATTGTAAATTATCAATAAATAGCGGGTAAAAGGGGGCGATAAGCCCCCTTTTTTTGTGTATATTCGCTTCAAAATCTAATTAACGATTGTGAAAATAGCCGTCTTAAAAGAGACCCGTGTTGGAGAGCACCGTGTAGCCATTACTCCTCAAGTGGCAAAGAGTCTGATCCAAATGGGCAATGAAGTTTTGGTAGAGGCGGGCGCAGGATTGGGCTCGCATTTTTCAGATGATTTGTATACAGAAGCAGGTGCCCAAGTAGTTGGTCTCTCCGCCATGACCGATGTGGCCATGTACGTACAAATCAATATGCCGGAGGCCGATGTGGCCAAAGGGTTGGCCAAGGGCAGTTTGTGGGTGAGCTTGATGTATCACCGCAGCAATGCCGAATTGGTGGCCACTTTTAATGCTGCAGGTGTGTCGGTGTTGAGTTTGGATGCTATCCCTCGTATTTCTCGTGCTCAGAGCATGGATGTATTGAGTTCTCAAGCCAATTTGGCCGGATACCGTGCCGTGATTGAAGGTGCTTATCACCTTGATAAAATATTTCCAATGTTGATGACAGCTGCGGGTACTGTAACGCCAGCCAAAGTGTTGATTTTTGGTGTGGGTGTTGCGGGTTTGCAGGCCATCGCTACGGCCAAGCGCTTGGGTGCTGTGGTTGAGGCAACGGATGTGCGACCAGAAACCAAAGAGCAGGTACAGTCGTTGGGTGGAAAGTTTATCGAAGTAAAAGGCGTTGAAGTGGGTTCTGAAGGCGGATACGCCAAAGAGGCCACAGAAGAGTATCGCGCGGCGCAAAGAGAAGCGGTAAATAAAAGTTTGGCACAGGCTGATTTGGTGATTACTACTGCCTTGGTTCCAGGTAGAAAGGCCCCCATTTTGGTGGATGATGAGCAATTGGGCTTGATGAAATCGGGTTCTGTGCTGATCGATATGGCAGCGGAACAGGGTGGTAACTGCACGCAGACATCGGCTGGAGCGGTGAAAATTGTGGGTGGTGTGAAATTGGTGGGAGCCGTGAATATGCCGTCTGAATTGAGTGCCAATGCCAGTGAATTGTTTGCAAGGAACATTTGGGAGTTGCTGAAGTTAATCGCCCCCAAAGGAGAATTGATTTTGGATCGCAACGATGAGATTGTACAAGGCTGTTTGATTTGCTCAAACGGTGAAATTTATCATAACGCATAAAAACAGGAACGATGGAAGCAATTTTCGAGGGTATTGCCAAACTGATCGAGCAATACGAACAACAGAATATGTTAAACCTCATCTACTTGGTCATTCTGATGATCTTCGTGGGTGTTGAATTGATTTCGCACGTGCCCAGCGTGTTGCATACGCCTTTGATGAGTGGTGCAAACGCCATTCACGGGGTGGTGTTGATTGGTGCCATCATTGTGATGGGCAACGCGTCTCCCGACGATACTTTGTCGTTGGTTTTTGGCACATTGGCCGTGTTTGTAGGTACCTTGAACGTGATTGGTGGATTTGTGGTGACCGACCGTATGTTGGAAATGTTTAAGAAGAAACCGAAAGGAGAAAAAGCGTCATGATGCCGTATATGGAAATTGGATACCTCGTGGGCTCAGTGAGCTTCGTGGTGGGTTTGAAAATGATGGGACAGCCAGATTCTGCGCGCAAGGGTAACTTGGTGGCGGCATTTGGTATGGCGGTGGCTGTTATTGCTGCTTTGTTTTTTAACAGGGAAGGATTTCATGTTATCAATAACCTGTCTTATATCGTTGCAGCGATTGTTGCAGGAACCGTGATTGGTACGTTGATGGCCAAGCGGGTTCAAATGACCGCAATGCCAGAAATGGTGAGTTTGTTCAATGGTATGGGTGGTTTGAGTGCCGCGTTGATTTCTATCATTGAATGGCGTCATTTGTTGCACGAAGCAGCGAATCCAGAGGCGATGACCAACTTGCCTGCCGTGAGCTTGGGCATGTACATCCCCGTAATTGCTGGTTTGATCATTGGAACCATTTCGTTTGTAGGTTCAATCGTGGCGTGGGGTAAATTGAATGGCAAAATTGGCGATTTCCGTTTTCCATCTCAACAAATTATCAATGCCGTTGTGTTGGTGGCCATCTTGGGTGTGGCATACTTGAATTACAATGAGTTTAACGCTACACAATCTTCGCTGTATTTCTATGTAACCATTGGTTTGGCCATCGTTTATGGATTGCTGTTTGTATTTCCTATTGGCGGTGCAGATATGCCCGTGGTGATTTCTTTGTTGAACTCATTTACAGGTGTTGCTGCCGCTTGTGGCGGCTTCTTGTACGAGAACAAAGTCATGCTGATGGGTGGTGTATTGGTAGGATCTGCCGGTACCATTCTTACCGTTGTCATGTGTAAAGCGATGAATCGCTCGTTGATGAACGTTCTGATCGGTATGGCCGGTGGAAATGGTGGTGGAAGCAGCACCAGCGCATCAGGGGGAAGTGTACGTGAGGTGCAAGCAACCGACGTTGCTATCATGATGAAATATGCATCGAAAGTGATCATCGTGCCAGGTTATGGTTTGGCGGTGGCACAAGCGCAGCACGTTTGTCACGAATTGGAAAACCTGTTGGAAGCGGAAGGTGTTGATGTGAAATACGCGATTCATCCTGTAGCAGGACGGATGCCTGGTCACATGAACGTACTTTTGGCTGAGTCCAACGTTGAATATGATAAATTGATTGAAATGGAACACATCAACCCCGAGTTTGCCACCACCGATGTGGTTTTGGTTGTGGGTGCCAATGATGTTGTGAATCCTGCAGCGAAAACGGATCCTACCAGCCCAATTTATGGCATGCCCATTTTGGATGTAGACCAGTCGAAGCAAATTATCGTATTGAAGCGAAGTATGAAAGCCGGTTATGCAGGTATCGAAAACGAATTGTTCTTCCACCCCAAATGTGGAATGCTGTTCGGAGATGCCAAAGCCAGCTTACAAAAATTGGTGAATGAAGTGAAGGCGCTTTAAACCTTCGCAAAACATCCACTGTATAATTGATTGAAATGTCCAAAAACAAACGGTTTATCCCACTATTGTCGGGCCTGTTATTCGTTGCCTCGGCATCGGCCCAAAATCGATATCACATCGCTGAGGTAAAAGCGAACGCACAAGGAAATAAAGGGTTGAATCCCCGGTTTCTGAATGCAGAACGCGATGATTTGGCCGAAGGGAACGGCTGGAAGGAACTGCCTTGGGATACCGCTACGCAAGGATTTACGGTTGAGGGTTTAATTCCTTTCGACTTTGCGTTAAATGGTTCTGTGGATGTTCGGACCGATAAAAAATTCCGGGCTACCAAAAACGGGGTTGTAACTTTCAATGATTTCAAAACGGGTCCATCAATGTTGCCCGCTGCGAATTTTGTCATTAACAGTCTGCCCGATCCACGCGTTGCCAACAATTCGGTGGTTGTGGGAGGCATTATCGCCAATGGTAGCAACGATAGGGTATTGGTGAAAACGTTTGGGGCTGCACCGAACCGACAGTTTTGGATCAAGTTTCAATCGTTTGCTTTGGCTACTGACACCGCCAACAAATATGGTAGTTATGTTTACAACGCAGTGGTGTTGGAGGAAATAACAGGGTCTATACACATCGTGCGTATGGGTTGGGGCTCAGAATACGCTTGGTACGCCAACAACTTTCCCCTCAAAAACAAGCAGTCGAACGGCATTCAATTGGGTCCATTTGAGTCGTACAGCCTATCATCGCTCAGCGATTTGTTGAATGATGTTGCCTCTCAAGGCAAGGATTTCTCTGATAATTCTTTTGTGACCTTCAAAACCGGCGCGATTAAAACCAATGATGCTTCATTGGCTTTGTGTTATACCAACCGACCTGCGGGTACCTCTTACGTGAAGGCGGGGAATGCGGTGCCTTTAACCATAGACGGGGTATTTACCTTGCATGGGAGTGCGCAAAACACAGACTATAATTTACAGTTGCAAGTGAATGCGGAGGCCGTTGTTTCTGTGCCGCTGTCGTTTGTGAATTTTACCGATTATCGCAGTGCGCAAATTAGTCATACGTTGCTTCGCGACATGCAAGTTGGAGACCGCGCGCGTGTGAAGGCCTGGATATCGCTCAATGGCGGCGGTGGAGATGATCAAGTTTCCAATGATACCTTGCCATTGATTTTTGATTTTGTTGCCCAACAGGGTGGTGGTTCAGGTACGAATAAAGCATTGGTGGAAGCCTATACTGCTACATGGTGTACCCAATGTCCTGCCGTAAATGTTGCATTGGATTCCTTGGCATTGACGATGGCCAATAAGGCAGATTTTGTATCGCATCACATCAATGACAATATGCAGAATAAATGGGCACCTTTAGACATCGACTCTATGCCTGTTGTTGTGGTGAATCGCGAAAAGGTGGTTGCCACGGCGAGTGAAATAAAGGCAGCGGTTGATTTGGCTGTAGCCAATGCGCCAAAAGGATTGGAGTTGAAGTTGAATAATTTGGTGTTTAATCAAAGCACCCGAAAAGTAACCGGTACCCTTGAAATGACGGCCCAAGATGCTTGGGTGAAATCGGGATTGCGTTTTGGTGTGATGTTGCGTGAGAATGGGGTACGCGGATTGGGCGCTGGATGGGATCAGAAAGTAGATTTTGCGCTGACAAAGGATAGTCAAAGTGTCTTTTTTGGCAAAAACAAAACCTTAGTAGGGTATTACCACAACCGTGTGGTTTGGTCTGCTGACGGTGGTAAACACGGTACAACGGTAACCGCGGGTTCAGATATTTTAAAAGCAGGTGATAAGCAGACGTATTCGTTTACGCTCACTATCCCAGATAGTATGTTGTCGTTGGGTATGCCAACAGTTGCCGATTTTGGTCCTACAGGAGCCATTTACGCTCGTTTTAAGCCGGCCGATTTGTCTGTTGTTGGTTTCGTAGCGAGTGATTTTGGTGCCGGCATTTCTGAGTCGGTGAATTTGGGCACTTACGGCGCACCTGTTTTGGCGTCGGTTTCTCAGCCACTGTGGGATATGAAGAATGGTATCGCTCAGTTGAATGAAAAGCAGTTATTGAATTTATATCCCAATCCAGCCAACGGAAAAGTTTCTTTGGGTATCGAAGGGAAGATAACTGAGGTAATGGTTTTTGATGTTTCTGGAAGAGAAGTTGTGGGATTATCGCTTACCGATAACCAATTGGATATTCAGCGTTTGAATGGGGGTATTTATTTTGTGCGTGTGAAAACCCTACAGGGTAGTGGTTCTGCGCGGTTGATGG
>JACCDP010667993.1_pt1 | contig 36566 bp, 59 predicted proteins | sample 7445841 | NCBI WGS metagenome assembly JACCDP01 (sample SAMN15323441, study PRJNA562643) | freshwater metagenome | isolation source: river surface water | place: USA:Blue River Watershed | collected 2017-08-17 | reverse complement strand
TTTGTATCATCTTAACTGGCCAAAAATGAAAAGACGAAAAAAGTTCAATGGTCTTGAAAATTTAAAAAACAACGAACCTCTGTTCAATCTAATTCAAAATAGAAAACAAGAATTAGGAGAACCGGTACTACAAAACATACCAGTTTCTGTAATTAGAAAACAATTAGGAATTTAACATGAAAGATATAGTAAACTTTGATTATTTGTACACAGACGACGGATCTTTTGATATTAAATTTAAACCCGTTACACGAGAATTATTAGACTGGAAACAAGAAGTTTACGAGACTGCAAAACGTATTCGTTCGTTAACTGATAAGCCGTTGTTACTGTGCATGAGCGGCGGAGTTGACAGTGAGATTGTTGCCCGTGCATTTTTAGAAAATAACATAGAATTTACTGCACTTAGCCTGCGCCATACTAAAGGTACAAACGCACATGATGTTAACTGGGCTATAAAATTTTGCAATGAAAGAAATGTAAACCATATTAGTTTCGATTTTGACTTTGAAGATTTCGTTATTAACAAAATTCCAAAGTATATAGAACAGGGATATCGCACTTGGCGAACATTTAGATTTCAACAACTATTTCTTTTTGAACTTGCAGAATCTATGGGCTATACTGCTGTACTAGGGGGAGGACCCTCACCCTTTTTTACTAAAAATGGCGACATCTGTTTGAATTTTAAAATAGACGAGTTTATGTGTCTAGATTGGTTAAAGAATAATAACCAAAAACATTTTCCGTATTTCTTCTGGCAGAATTCTGAAATTATGGCAGCATACTTTAATCAAGGACTGATTAAGTTTTTACTTAGTGACCCTGCATATTTTGTTTCAGTGTGGCCTACAACTAGTCCAGAGAAAGCAACTGTGTATCATAAGTATTGGCCAGATATGCCGCGTAGATTGAAGTATGACGGCTTTGAGAAGATAACAGGAACCGAATTAGCTCTTAAGTACATCGTACCCCGTAGGGTAGAGTTAGGTGAACCTAGAGATAAAAATGTTCCTGTTAATTTAATTAAACAACAGTTTGGTATAGTTTAAAGAAACAAGAATAGTCCTTGACTGCTTAAAAATATACCTACACCCGCAACTAAGAAACTTCCCCAGAATAAGGGCATACTAACTGCTAGGATAGAAGCAGACAGTAAAACGATTGCTAACTGATATGCAGTGTTAGCATAACCAATCCATGGGCTGCGTAGTTTGGCCTCGTCTCGTTCTTTTTCTAACTTAACAGCCTTCTCCATGATTTGCTTTTTATCTTCGATCATACGGGCCGCTTCTGCTTCGAACTTTTCTTTGTTTGCAGGAACTTTAGCCTCAAGTGCAGAAGTTGTATAAAGAACTTCGCGCACGTTCTTAGCCTGATACCACGCCCATTGGTTGTTGGCAGCAATAGTATTATTAAGAACTGTGGAACTTAATTTTCCACCATACCATGCGTTAACTGCTAGAAGTAATGCAAAGATGTTAATGACTAAACCTGCTTTGTCTTTAATCTTTGCTTCGCGTTCACTGCGACTGCCGACTGGCGGCTTTGGTGCGTCTGGATCCTTTGGTTCTTTACGAAGTAATCCTAAAACTGAATCTACTAATGCCATTTTATGCTCCTAAAATATGTAAAATGTGTTGATAGTGTTTAATTCTATCTTCTAGACCTAAGGTACCGCCGTTGATTCTCTTGGTCAGTGTAACCATGTCTCCTTTATCGGCCCATTGATTTAGGTTGTTTGTTTCCCAGAACCAGCAGGCGCTTTGCACAGCACCTTCAAATGTTTGTAAGTATTCTGGAACGTCGTCAATTGGAGTTTCAATACTATCAGCAAATGCTTGGTAATTGTTACGTCCAGTTAATTGAATAAGACCGCGACCACAGAATTTCCATCCATCACCTGTTTCCTCTGGACCGTTACCCATGCGTCCGCCATACGCACGATTAGCAATCATCTCTGGCTTTTGTGCATATTGACGAGCAACTTCGATGTTAGGAAAGTAACGTGGCCATACACGCATTAGGCTTTCTGCACGATAGTTTAAGTTTTCTTTTAGAAATTTAAAGTTACCGCTTTCGTGCATACACTGTGCTAGGAACGCAGATACACGCTGTGGGGAGTTAATATCGTAATCGGGCAGACACTGTTCTAGCGCATGGTACCAATAATCTGTGTATGGGTTTCCGTGTAGTATCTTTGCGAATTGATCTTTTGGTAAAATAAATGTTGACATTGGTTTTCCTTTAAACTAGTTTTGCCAGACTGATTAGTCCGTTTATTGCAGTGTTCATGTGTATGAGCAGTTGCTGATGCTCAACACTTTGATTTATATTAGCCTGTCGTTTAATATCTTCCATAAGTTCGACATATTCGTCTCGGCTAATTTGATTTGTTTTTAACAGTTCTGTATAACTGTTTGCCTGTTCGGCTGCTCCCTGTAGATTAGGATCTACAGTATTTTGATAACACGCTAATAGCGTTTGCTGATGTTGTTCTACACTCATCTTGGTCTCCCGGAGATAACAGTTTGAATTTTATCTGCCGAGTTTTCTACATTCTGAAATTTGATTCGGCAAAACGCAGGGCTTACTCTATCTGACTTTGCGTATTGATCGCTAAGACCTTTGGCAATTTCATATAGACTTTTAGATGCACTTATCATATCGTTGTTACGAGGAATGTGCTCACTGTACAACATAAACATCTGTGTATCAGTTGTGATCTTAACGGCATTAGTTTTGCTTACAGCGGCATCGCTACATTGTTCTTTTGCCTGTTGAGCCTGTAGGCGAACATTAGTGATTAATTGATACTCGTTAGGGTCAAACTTAGTCATCAGGAATGCATCGACTACTGCACAGCCACTAAGAATCAACAGTAAAGGAACTAGAATTAGTTTTTTCATTTCTTAATATTTTCAAAAATTTTCTTTTGATCCTTATACCATTCAATCCAGGTCTCTACTTTTATTCCGCATTCGTGATAAGTGGTATAATTTATTGTTACGTTTTTTGTAATATCGATGATGCTAACACCATCTTCTTTTTCAATAATTTGTAACGGTGGGCACTTTTCCATTAATACAGCAGGTGCATCTGGAAATTTAACAGCCACAGGTACTGTAGTACAACCTGCTAAAAGTAAAGGAAGCAAAAGAAGTTTCTTCATTTCTTTTCCCCTATTGGTTGATTTTTGGCTGCTGAATTAATCGTGTTAACAATGGACGTTGGTATAGGACAGTGTTCTACGAACTTAATAACCTCTTTGTCCTGAGTTACTACACGATCAACATATTGAACGATAGCCTCGCCTCGTTCTTTAACTACTTTGGTTTTTGTTACAACCTTGGTTTCTATTTTAGCATTAGCAGTCTTTGACTGTTCTTCTGCTAAAGCGACCTTTGCTTCCATTTCTTTAACTTTTGCCTGCCAACGCTCTTCAACGTCGGAACCGCCAAGCCAATACACAGAAAAGAAAGCAATTACTAAAGCAACGGGTCGTATGACATGTGCGTAAACAGCAAGGGGCTTAATGAATGTAAGAAAATACGTTGCGGCAAATGTGGCTAAACTTCCCCAAAGAAGAATAGACCATAATCCGCTAGGAATAAAACTTAGCATCCATGATAGTTGCCACACCTTACCACCTACCTTTTTCGATCACAATCGCCTTGTTATTATTACGAATAAGAAACTTGTTTCCGATCTTGTTAATGTCGTAGTTGCCTAAGAACTTGTTTAAGAATAATACCTGTCCTTGGCTGCTTTCGTCTAAACTAATACCACCAGGAACAGTATGTTTTACATCTTCGTAGTCGCCAATTGCAATGAATTTTGTAGACACATCACCGGAATACGGTTTCTTGAAGATCAGATTATTATCTTCGTCGAGCTCAACATCAACGCCGCCTTGATCAAAGAATTCTTTAACATCGACATTTTTAATTTCTAATACTTTTTGTTCGTATTCAGCAGGCGATAACGGAATGTGCTCGTTTACAGTTTCTTTTTTGTATTCGACACTGCTCTTAGACTTTTGATAGCGATATCTCCATTCTCTAATATCAGTTAGTTGCCCGACACCACGAAGTAGAGAGTCTAGTTGTTCTGGAAGATCTTCAGTTCTTTCGATTTCGACGAAAACTTGATACTTACCGTCGTGTTCTTCTCCTGCACTCATGTCTGCATCGAGAATAAAGTTATAGCCACGCTCCATGAATTCCATTAGATCTGCTGCCGGATTCTTTTCGTTGACACGGAACCCTAGCACAACAATGTCTCGGTCTTCGCCCATTTTGCTACGATATTGATCTACAGTAAAAAGATCACTGACGTAGTCTTTTAGATCTTTTGAGCGTAGACCTTCATTAAGCAGTTGGTGTTTCTGGTTCGGCATTTTCTGGACTCTCCTGAGCAACTTCATCGGCCTGTGCTGCCGCACTAGCATCTGTACGATACTTCATAAACTCGGCCATCTTGTTGTTCTCTTGGTTTTCTTTTCCTACATATACATCCTGCATTAATTTTTTAGGCATACTGATTTCGACAACCCAAATAGGATGTGCATCGATCTTACCTTTCTTAGTGCCAGGGCGATAGTCTGCAGGACTCTTAATTTTTCTAGGAACTAGAATGTTTGTTTTCTTATAGGTTACTTTGCAACCATAATCGTTCAGTCTCTGTCCACCTTCGGGGTCTGGCATCTCATCACGGTCCCACATAAAGGAACAGGTTACTGTATATCTGTTTACTTCAGGTCCTGCTATGAGTTCACCATCTTCCCAATTTTTAAATACATAGATATCTAATTCGTCAAGAACCCGTTCAAAGTCTTTTAGAACTTTGAATGCGTTGTTGTTCTCGCTTAGAGTCTGAACATTTTTAATTACGTCAATAATGTCGTGCATAGTAGGTCTCGTTATTGTTTTATTTATACAGAATTACCATGGGAAAAAAATCGCGGATTTGACGCCATTTTTTTACTAAGAGTGTAAATATCTATGCAGGTCGATATTACCAAGGAGGTAAAATTGCCTAGAGCCAAACGACGTAACACTAAAGAGCAGGTTCATCACGATCCTCGCTCTATACAGAATGTAAGTAACTTGATTCAGATCAAGCCTTACCTAAAGAGAAAGCAACAAGTTCTAATTGTCCCACGCAATGTGGCGCAGGAAAATTATTTAGAGCTGCTAAAAAATCCCCGTAAATTTATCACTTTTGCTATAGGCCCAGCAGGGACGGGTAAAACTATGCTAGCCGTTCAGATGGCTATCAAGTTGTTTAAAGAAGGTGCAATAAGTAAAATTATTGTAACTAGGCCTGCTGTTAGTGTAGATGAGGAACATGGATTTCTTCCGGGCACACTTAATCAAAAAATGGAACCTTGGACACGCCCTATTTTCGATGTGTTCGAAGAGTATTACCACCCGCGAGAGATTCAGGACATGCTAGAAGATGGCGTGATTGAAATTAGCCCACTAGCATACATGCGTGGTAGAACTTTTAAAAATGCTTTCATAATTGCTGACGAGATGCAGAATGCAACTCCGTCGCAAATGAAAATGTTACTAACCCGTCTAGGAGAAAATTCTAGAATGGTAGTAACCGGAGACTTAAATCAGGCTGACCGGCCAAGGGAAAACGGTCTGCTAGAATTTTGCACATTATACGGAGAAGGAGGTGACTATCGTATGATTGCTATGGCAAGATTTGAGTCTAAAGACGTTGAACGCCATCCAGTGGTAAAAGAGATCTTGAGTATATATAAGGAGACGAGTATCGAGTAAGGCCTAATACACGTTAAAAGAAAACCGCATAGATATCGACCTGCAAACGACTATGCGGTTTTCTGTTGAATAAGTTTTGTAAACTGATAGCCGAGATCAAATTCCCACCACTTAACACCAAAGTTAGGATTTGCCGGATCTTGATGATGGTTGTTGTGCCATCCTTCACCTAAACATAGAATGCCAGTTACAAAATTATTGTGACTATTATCTTTAGTATCAAAATTTCTATAACCAAAGTTAATATGGTTTAATGCATTAACAGTTGTTCCTGCATAAGATTGAATAAAGTTAGGTGCAAGCCATCCGCACAATAATACCATTGGATCTATAAGAAGCAGAACTAGAGCGATAGAAAAACTAATGGCCCAATGCCATTTATACAGCCATATATAATAACGTTGTTTTACTAGATCTGCTGCGTACCCTAGGTTAGGAGGTTCATGAAACTTCATGATCTGAACGTCCCAATAAGGATATAATTGAGGACTATGTAAATCTCCGGGCTGGTCAGAGAATCTGTGATGTTGCCTATGGACTGCTACCCATGTTATGACTGTTGCATTAGTTCCTAATAACGAAATTCCTGCAAGAACTCTTTCAACAATTTTGTTCATCTTAAAGGCTCGATGTGACAGTCCCCGGTGTATAACAGCGGTGCCCATGAGACCCTTTGCTGTATATACTCCGAGTACAACAAGCCAGTGATACCAAGAGCCTAGGTAGATTAAAAGTAAAAATCCTGATAACAGGATGTATCTGTTAATCAGGATTGAAGGGCCGCTCAATCTAAACAAGTTTTTCATTTAGATATTTATTGTGCCTTATAGTCTTGCTAGTTTTACTAATGTAGCCGATAGATTAATTTCTGGATCTGCAATGAGTGTATGATCGACTAGACCTTGCTTAATAATAAGCAATGCGCTATCTTTCTTCTCTTCTGAATTTCCGAACAGTTCTAGATTGTCGTACATCCAGCGGAAGATATCTTCAATTTCCTCCGGTCTTGCCTTCGAGCAGATTAACTTACGTGCCTCGGGAATCTTACCCTTCTTAAAGAGTTCAACCATTTCGATACGATAGTCTCCACCGTCCGCTTCTGCTGTGGGTGCAGATAGTTTAGTATCCTGTACGTTTTGTTGTACCATATTGATACACTTACGCAGATCGGGATACGCAGCCTTGACGTAGGTATCTAATGTATCGAGATCAAAGTCAATGCCTTCGGTGACAAGAATAGTTGCTACACGAGCAGTGAATTCTGTTTGATCAGTTTTTTCTACGTGATAACCTTGACAACGACTGTGAATAGCCGGAATGATACGATTAGGATAGTTACAAGTTAAGATGAATCTAGCAGTACTAGAATACTGTTCCATAACACCACGCAGGATAGCCTGTGCGTTCGGAGTTAGATAATCTGCCTCGTCAAGCAACACAACCTTAAATGGACCAAACGGAATCATTTGTACAAAATTAACAATCTTGTCGCGAACTGTGTCGACGTTGTTATCTCGACTAGCGTTGATCTCAAGAATATCGTAGTCTTCGATACCTAGTTCGTGGCATAGAACTTTAGCCAGCGTTGTTTTGCCAATACCGGCTGCACCACTAAGCAACAGATGCGGGATACTGCCTTCTTTAATCCACGAGTCTACTTGACGCCTTTGTGCTTCATCTCGAAACACATAATCGCCAACAGTTTTAGGACGATACTTTTCTGTCCACAGTTCTTTCATTCTTCATATCCTCAATTAATAATCTAGCATTAAGCGCCATAGTCGGCAACGGTGAGTACAAGAACATTGCTAACTTAGAAATGTTCAATAACAATGATTGTAACATAACAATCACCTGTAAGTAAAATTTTATGAGCAACAGTTTCACACCAGTTCCTCAACAATGCCCAGTATCTCTGCCATAATAAGACAAACACCTGCCATTAACAAATTGCCTGTAATCAAACAGCCACCGGCTACAATACGAATAGCACTCTTTACAAGGCTGACATAAAAATGTCCCTTGCTTGTGTCTTTAGGTTGAACTTCCACGGCGAAACCATCCTTTAATTTTTTGGAATAGATTGTAAAATCTAAAATGATAATTAGTTAGCATCGGCGGATGCATAGGACACCTGCCTTGATTATAATCGCATAACGGACTATATTCTTTGTTACATAAATTACATTTCATTAATTAAATCCTTGAGTGCGTTAAATGTTGGTTCATCCATGCACATATCGAACCGAGTACGTTCGCTATTTGGGTCCTTTGCACCATCATAAAACGTCGACACTCGTAGATATTTTGTACCGACTGGCATGTCAATATTTCTAATTTCAACATAAGTCTTCATTCCGCCTATATCGCTAATTAATCTTTTCATCGCAGTGCTTCCATTGTAATAATTTTATCAATCTCTTTGCCAAAGTCTTGATCACCGGTAATAACATACAGGCCATTAGAACTGCGATCAGTCTTTCGATCGTATCTACGAGTTTCTACAACACGGCCGCCGCTGGCAGTATAAACAGTGAAATGTATAGCACGTTCTGGTTGATCAATTGAAGCCTCTTGTCTGCCAATCCTGTGAGACTTAGCAGAAATAATATCTGGCCCTGCTCCAACAAGATTTGATCCCTGGTGCCGCTCTGCATCAACTGCGTCTTTAACTGCATTCAGCATCCAGCGTTTAAGGAAATTAATCTTCTTTTTCTTTTGCGGTTCAGTTTTATACCCTGTTGTGTCTGACTCTGTCATTGCGTATCCTGCATTCATTTCTTATTCCTTTCTGCTTCTGCTACTCGCTTACGAAGGCTACTAGAGCTGAAACTGTGATCCCTACCGTTGTAGACGATTTCAATTCCTCGCTTTTCACAGATATCTTTACCTGTAAATTCTTTGCCTTGGTATTCTACACCTAAAATTCTAACATCAATAGGCAGCGTTAGCAAGATGTCCTCGAGATCTTTTTCAGTCTGATAAACAACTATTTCGTCCACAAATCTACAGGCGCTAACCTGTATCTGTCGTTCGACAATACTTTGAACTGGTTTGTTTTTAGTGTCGGGGCGATCTATTGTAGGATCAGTTTGTACCGCGGCGATAAGATAATCGCAGTGATTCTTTACTTCGGCTAACATAGCAATATGACCTGCATGGAGCAGGTCAAATGTACTAAATGTTATTCCTATTTTTAAGCCTTTGGCTTTTAGTTCTTTAACTTTGTTGAATATCATTCTTGCTTTTTACAAGGATATTGATCATCCTTGTTCTCCATAGTCTGGCGCTTTCTTCATCATCAAACGGAGGACTGAGTTCAATGTCGTGGTTATTTTCTTCTACCCAAACCCACCAGTCTGCGTATTCGTCGTAAAGCAGTTTCATTTTATTTCTCAGAAAGAATTTTAATTACTTTTTTCTTTTCTTGTTCTCGCAGCCACTCTTCTTCTCCTACAAACGTAGGGCATCTATTAAGAGCGTCTTCTAGGATCCATTTTATTCTATAAAGATCCTGTTTTGTATAGAAAGCAGTATAACCGTCGTTATAGGGGCTAGAACATTCATATGCAGCCCCGTTAATTTGTTGTGCTACATTAGCAACGTCTAACGCTTTCTTAAAGCCCATTTTATGTATTTCTCATTGTAGTGCCGTCTGGCTTTTCGTCAGATATCAGCATAACACAGTTTGGGTCAATTACTCTAACTTCAAACTTTTCTTCACCTTCTAGGTCTAGTTCGATAGTACGACCCCAACGACCGTGTTCTACACAGATCCATTGACCTACAGAAACTTCTTTCTGATCCGGGCCTATTGCATACACTTTACACCAGCGGGGGTGGATACCCTGCACTTTACCGTTGTCGCTGTGTAGAATAATTCCGGATGCAAGTTTTTCCATACCAAACTCCATGTCGGAACCGATAATCATATCACGCAACGGAACAATTTTTCCTTGAACTTTCATTTATTCCTCAGATTGTGTCTTTTTATTTTTAGCAGAGGTTGCTGGTGCAGGCTGGGGTGTTGGTTCGTCAATTACAGTTGCACCTGGGGCTTTTCTTTTAGCCTTTGGATTATGTTCGTAATATTCCGAAACTACTTCTTCTCGAGTTTTGATAATTTTTCCGCCTGGACCTAACTTGTCGCCTCTTGCGTTCATTTTAGCATTACCCACAGCAGGTGTCAACTCGTTTCTTTGCATCAGTTTATCCATATCGATGATCTTACCTTGCATTGTTCTATGTACCATTTATTTCTCCTTTAGGAACTCGTGTATATCGAGATTGTATTTAATACTGTTAATCTTGTGTACGCCAATTAAGTAAAGCACATAACTGGCAACACTACTGCCTCGTCCTACTCCCCACACTATGTTATTCTCACGCATAGTGTCTACCAAATATTTAAGATAGAATAGCAGGTCAAACATGCCGTGCTGAATGAACAGTTCTAATTCTTGTGATACCCGATTAGTCTCTTCTTCTGTAGTACACATGCCATACAGCATCTCTACTAAATTCGGACAATAGTCATCTGGCATGAACCAATTGCATTGATTTGACTCGTCAAATAACTCAATGCTAACATCTTCTAGATTTTCTTGAGGTTCTAGTTCTGGGATTTTGTCTGCGTTAGTCCGACGTGCAGTGTTGTATTGATCAAGGTTGCCGTCAATGGACACACCGGATAAACTTTTTAGTTTACCAGTGTACAGTCCTTCAAATGCTTCTTGCTCAGTTAACGATACTCTACCGTATCTGTCAGTTATCACTCTTTTTTCCGCCTTTGATGATTTTTGGTTCAAATCTTGGCGACGAGTCTTCGGTAAGGTTGCCCCAACTTTCTACAGGCCCATGTCCAGTATGTGTTGAGTCGGCGTTCCACCAATGATCACCATCGAGATCCAAGTTACATCCATCAGTATCTAATATATTATAGCATATATTATCTCCGATGATGCTGTCAATGTTAATCATATCAATGTGGAAATATTTTTCGGAAATTGATAAAAATTTTGAATATAGCACATGGCCAACAAACAGATCGTACGGTTCAGTTGGAAAAAGTACAAGATTGGTTGCTGTTCCGGAAAGACTTTCCACTAAGGGATGATCTTTTGAAATGAATATGCTATTGTGCAGGTACTGTTCTACAAAATATTTGATTTTTTTGTAACCTACTGATATACTGCCCGGGGCAGCATCAATTGGAACAATACTGATATTTAAGGTATAGGAGTTTGGTAAAATTTTATCTTCAGTTACTAGTGTACAAACAAAACTAACTGGCCAAACTATTTGAGAACTTTCAATCGACATTTATTAAATCATCTAATCCTTGCTCTTTTTGTTTTTCTTCTATCTTCTTTAGGGAGGCTGCTTGCCTGTCTCTGTATTCGCTTTTGTATTGCTCAAGGGCAACTGCGATCTGATGTGCGAGACTGCCCTGACCTAATCTAAGAGCAACATTATATTTTTGACCTAGATCTAAAATTTTCTTTTCTAGATCTAAGTCTTTTAGTTTTCTAGTATCTTCTAATAACGGATTAAACATTAGTTGAAGTTGTTAGTGCGGCAATTTGGGCTTCTAAAGAATTTACCTTATTAGTTAATTCTTTAATGGCTTCGATGAATGCACCTGCAAGTTTTTCGTACTTAACACTCAAGTCGCCGTTAGGTTTCATGAATACAATTTCTGGGAATACTTCTTGCATCTCTTGAGCAATAACACCAGTATCGTGTTTTGTTAAGAACGGGGAAAAATTAATAGTTTCGAGGTACGTGTCAGTCCAGTCATACATTACACCCCTCATAGATTCGACCATAGATAATGCATTTGTAATAGTTGAAACGTTTTCTTTAAGTCTCGCGTCAGACGGGCTACCTGCAAACGCTGTAATGTTTCCAGTAGCAACAATGTCGCCGTCTAAGAACAAGTTTCCAACAGGGCTAGTATACGGGTTATTAAATGTCAGTGTATCGCCTACACTAAAAGAAGGAACAGTAAAAGCAGGAGTTACGGTAATATAATTTGTGTTTCTGTCTACGTTAGTGACTCTTCTATTAGAACCGCCGATAGTTACAGTTGCACCGACTAAAATATCTGATGAGTTAGTAACTGCAAAAGTGGTTGCGGTTGAATCAGTAACTGAGTCAGTTATTGCAAATGCAGCCTGTGCATCGATAGTTTGACTCAATCCTAACAGTACCATTGATCCTGTGTTAACCTGTGCAACAATTCCGCTTTCGTTTACGCTTAAAATTGCGGTATTGGTTGTGCCAATAGATACATTTTGACGTGCAACAATAAAAGTTGCAGTAACATAAACACTGCCACCTAGTGTGCTAATTGTATTATTAATATCTTCAATTTCGCCTCCCTGAGCTAACAGGGATTGTTGTATGATACTAAAGTTGTTTCTGAACCCTTGACTGTCATTGTCCTGTCCTGCAACAGGAAAATTAACGTCAATAGTGTTAATTAAATTTGTAATAGTAGATGCCATTAATGGACTCCGTAACTTGCTTGCTTTCTTTATTTATTCGATATATTAACTACTTATATTTTAACCGATGGGCTGTCTGTTAAATGCTATGTAGGTTGTGCCTGTTTGATCGAGACTGTTTTGGACCACTAACCTATCTATAAAGAAGCTCAAGTTATTAAAATTAAATTTTGAAGCACGAATTCTGTTGAGAATTTTGTTAGATTCTCCTGGTTTAGTATAACAAAGCACCGCGGCTCTTATGTATCCGTAGGGTTGATCACCGGATACTGTAGTCATAAATTTTGGTAAAAATCTACCGTCAACTAATATGTCCCCTCCGTCGTCTAACACAACAGATTGTAGAGAATTTCTTATGTTATCAACACTACCTGGGTAATAAGTAACTCCGTTGATTTCAATAGAAGTTTTTGATCCTTCGAGTTCGTCGATAATATCTACATAGATTGCATCGTAGATATGTTTACCTTGTTTATCTTTGGCAATAGCAGTTTTAACATTTCCAAAAGTTAGTCGACGTTCGTATAAATTTTGATATAGTGCAGACGCATAATCTCCTATATTAACTCGTTCTATTCCAAATTCTAAAAATACACGTAGTTCTTTTTGAACACCGAATGTAGGATCGTCTGCACGATAAATTATTTCTGGTAGGAAAATACCTTCATTGTTTATAAAAGTTTCCCAAGCAGCACGTTGAGAAGGAATTAAAAACGGTTTAGCCCATATACTGGTAAAGTCTCCAGATATAGGACTAATGGAGAGATTGAATGTATTAAACGAAACGGGATCTGATAATACTGGCCAAACTAATTCGTGTGGTTGATAAGTTGCAGTAGACGCCGCAATAGTAAAAGAAAACTGTCCGCTAGTCGTAGCATTTCCTATGATGTTTCCGGTGCTAGTAGAAAGCGCAAGTCCTGTTGGCAGATCTTTACCCGGCACTACGTAATAGTTTAAGTCCCATGTGTTGTCTTTTTGTGTAGCCGCAACAGTTAGCTCACTTGCTGTTTCTTCTAATATTGTTCCAAGGTTTGAATTTGGCCAAATTACATTGTTATAGTATTGATTTATTACCTTGAGGAAGAATGTGCCAGTTGTAACAACAAACTCACCAGTCTTTATATTTGACTTTTTTGCTTCGATGGCAAAATCATATAAATGAGAAAAGTCTACCTGGGGGGATAAGTTTCCGTGTAGGTAACCTATACCTCTGTCTAAGGATAGTCCCGGCGGCAATGTACTAACTGCCCTGTATTCTAAAGGACCTATACCCGGATTAGGATCGTATGCTCTTACTGAAATATATTGTCTATCGTCGGCAAGTGCAGTACCTAGATCGCCGTTACCTACAAATTCAGCAGGCTGTAAACTAGATAATGTTACTGTACCTGTATTACCTAGATCAATTAAAGATGTAGTACTTGTACCTAAGACTAGAGTTGTGTTGTCTACAGTAAATGTAAAACTATCTAATAAAGAAAAAGTAAAGTTTTGTCTATATGTATTATGTGCATCAGTTGCAACAATGTCCATTGAAAATTCTTCAACCTGTCCGGGTGCAAGAATAATATTAGGACTACCGTAAATTAAACCATCAGGAGTTAGTCTTAATCCAAACGGTAATTCTCCGGTGCTTCTGTCTATTGAGTAAGTAACTGGGTTGTCTACATTGGCAACAACCTGGAACTCAACATAGTCTTTGTTGATTAACAGTTTCTTTAGTGTACTACCACTTAAATTAAACCCGTCAGTTGACCATGAAATGTCTTCGTTATATGCAACGGACAAACTAAAGGTTCTATCCTTAACTAATAGATTGTCAGATGCGCGAATGACAAATGTAAATGTAGTGTCATGATCAACTTCACCTATCATTCCAGTAATACTACCGTCTGTCTGGAATTCTATACCGGGTGGTAGTTCTCCGCATATTAGAGAATACTCTAATGCGTTTTCTGCTTCCACGCCCAATGATAGATAGGATCCTGGCGGCAAACTATCAAATAAAGCACCGGCAGGAGTTAACCATGTTATAGCCATAAAATTATTTATTGTCCGGGAGTAGGTTGGTCACCGGCTACACCTGCCTGCACTTCGTAACCTGCATTGTTCAACTCAGTTAGTACGATGTTATATAATTCTGAGTTTAAAGTTTGGTAAACTCCGGGAATGTTCAATGTAAGGTTGTCTAATACCTTAGTGATAATACCTGTGGTCTCGACAATGTTTAAGGTTACTTTAGTTACCTGGTTAGGAAACTCAACAGCAACTGTTTGAATGTTAATTGTTTTCATATAAATCTTCCATAGTAAAGTGTGTAACTATAGGTTAATCCTAAGTTACCGTTTGTTTCTGCAACGTCAGTGGCGTAAAGTCCACCCGGCGGGTTAGTAATATTGTTATTAGCAAAACTCCATTCTTCTCGGAATCCAATGTGTCCTGCATAAATCATAGGTGTTAAAATATAACTTCCTCGAAGAGAGTTGTTTCCGATGTAAAATCTTAATAACACTGAGCCTGTTAGGAAAATTGGATTTCCAATATCTAAGTCTGTTCTGTTTGCGTTAGTAGTTATCTTCATCCATGCCCATACAAACGAATCTGCAAATTTGTAGTTTGCGCTTGACGCAACATAGGTATCTGTTGTAGTTGATACAAACACGCCGCTGCCACCTGATGTTATGGTAGCATCTGTAGAATTAAAAGACCCTGAAACTGCACTAACAATGTGAGGCATCCTCCTTGAAGTACTGAAGATAGTCTGTGTTGCATTGCTAATTTCAATGCTGTTATTGTTAGCGTAAAAAGTATTTGGCATAGTATGTTTGCTAGTTTAAACTCCGGCTGCGGTACCTTCGACGTTAGTAACTTCTACAGGAGTAAATGTACTTGCAGACGCCCCGGTATTTAAACCAGTTAGTGGAACTAGATAGGTGTTAAAATCTTGGGCACCTGCGGAATAGTAAGTATTTGCAATAGTATGTTGCACTCCGTTAAACTGCCATGTTAAATTTCCACTAAGACCTTTCATAGTTTGTCCTACAGGAAACTTAATAGCACCGGTTGGATCGTAATAAAGGTAGTTATAGTCTGTGCTGAATATTTTTTCGCCGTTGGAAACTCGTGTTACACTAAACACGCCTGGCTCTATTCGAAGTTGAAATGTATCTGACATAGTATCAAGGTAAGATATAAAAACTTACCACTCCTCCCCATGAATCGGTAAATGTTTGACCTGTTACCGTGTTTGTAAATCTAACATACCATCTAGGTGTGTAGTAAACATATTTGTTTTTTCCAATAGCAACACTGGCAGCGGTATCTTGAATTCTAACCCCCATACTAAAACTAGTTTGTTGAGAACCGAATGTATAAGTAGTCCATGTAAAATATGTGTCAAATCCAGTAACAGATGATCCGTTAATAGAATTAATCTGAAATGGATTTTTAGCAGGATTGCCTGTTTGACCACCACCGAATCTTAAAATTTCTACTTTATTAAACGTTGACCCTTGTTGACTGGTAAAAGTCACTGACTTGGTATATACGTTGTTCCTTGATCCATTATACGGAACTACATCGTTAAATGTTAATGGACTATGCAGTACAGACATTGCATTAATAGCCTGCACGTTAGTGGGATTATTATAGAAATATGCAGTGGCTTTTAACGTAATTGCAGGAAGAGTCTGTTGATAAACTTGATAGCGTTCTCTAATAACCAGGTATGAATCGGTCGAATACGCAACTGCTAGTCTAAAACTGTTGTTGCTTAGATATTGAATAGGTACACTGCCTGCCAATGCCATGCCTGCATACGATCCGTTAGAAGGATCATTATCGAGTGTGATACTAAATGCCGGTGGAGGTGATCCGTAGTTGTGTTGGTGAATGTATCGATCTGAGTAACCGTTGTAACTGGTTAACTGTGATCCGCCTTTCTTACCGCCACCGGAAGATCTTGTTGCTCGTTCGGGTAGTGTAATATTAAAAGTTACTGCTGACTTGATTCGTAAGTAATCGAAGTTTGTATGAAAGAATAATTTGTCAAAGTTGGCCGTAGGACTTCCGACAACCGAACTATCTTCGCCACCATAAATTGCAACGACTGGAGTAGTTCCTCCATACGATCCTACATACAAACTCTTCTTAGCAGATGCGGTTGATCCGTTAGCAAGAGCAGTAGTATCAATATTAATTAAATTAGACTGACCCATACCTGAGGACCCCAACTAAGTTCATCTTGTAAGTACCGTCATAGGGTTCTATGCAACTAAATCTGCCTAGCATATGATGTAACATCATCCCGTCCCCCATGTAGATAGCACTGTGGCTCGGAGAACCGGATTCAAATTTGAATAGTAGAACATCATCCTTTTTAATGAAGTCTTTAGTTTCTTTAAATCCAAATTCTGAATAGTTGTCTACATAAAGATTTTGTCCCATGTACCACCAACCAAACGATCTATCAATGTTTGATGGTAGATAGGCACCGTAGTTGTCCTTAAAGTAGTCACGTAATAGCGTATAACAGTCGTTTACACCGTAAAGATATATTCTGTTTTCGTATCCTACGTTTTCTAGATAACGATCTGGTAAGAAACTTTTGCTGTTATCTTTATTTTCTCCAATAACAGTATAGATCAAATTATGCTCGTTCATTTCTGCGCGAACAGCATCTGGAATAGACATATCGTTGCAATTTGTTTTTATAATTGCCACAGTCTTGTTGTCAACAAATGTTGGGGAAAACCCAATTTTCCCTACATTGTTAAGGAGATAGCCGGTGTTATTGTTAGCAACACAGGCGTCTCTGATAATAGTAGGTATCTCAATTCCGAACATTTTAATCCTTTATACACTAATTTGGATGTATTTATTAGCAAAGTCAATCACGAATTTACCATCTGAAGATTGAATCTTAACTCCGACACTAATTGTACCAGCCTGGATAGCACTCGCACTTACGCCGCCTGTAATGTTTACGTTAGACATAGTTACAGTGTTTCCGCTTACACTGAACGGACTAGTGTTTCCGCCGGATGTATAAATCTTAAACTGGTCGGCCTGTACAGTAAATGTAGAAGTTGTTCCGTTGCTGTTTAATCTATAACCTGCAACTGCACCGTTACTGTTTACCAATACGCTGTAGGTAGCAGTTAACCCGTTAATGGTACTAGCCTGTGTCTGGACAGTTGCACTCACACCGTTTAAGTTGCTTGTTAATGTCTGTACACTGGTTGCCAAACTTGCAGTGCTACTACTTACCGCACTATCGACATAGGTAATTGCAGCCTTAGTGGCTAAAGATGCATTAATACCACTCCATACACCTACGTTGGTTAATGAGTTTGCTTGATTTGTATTGACAGTTTCAATATTACTGACTCGAGTAGCAAACGAGCCTGTACTACTACTTACGGCACTATCAACGTAGGTGATCGCTGCCTTTGTAGCCAGCGATGCATTAATGCCACTCCACACTCCTACGTTAGTTAATGAGTTTGCTTGATTTGTATTGACAGTTTCAATATTACTAACTCGAGTTGCAAAAGATCCTGTACTTGCACTTACGGCACTATCAACATAGGTAATCGCTGCCTTTGTAGCCAACGATGCATTAATACCGGACCAAGATCCAACGTTAGTTAAACTATTATTTAGGTTAGTATAATTGGTTTCAAGCGTAGTTGCTCTTGATGCTAAACTTGCGGTACTTGCGCTTACCGCACTATCAACATAACTGATTGCTGCCTTAGTGGTTGTTAGAGAAACAATAGATGTCAAACTATTGTTAATACCACTCCACACTCCTACGTTAGTTAACGAGCTTGCTTGATTTGTATTAACTGTTTCAATATTACTGATTCGAGTAGCAAACGAGCCTGTGCTATTACTAATTGCTGTTTGCAAGTTAGTGATTGCGGCGTTATTTGTTAAGTTTGCCCAGTTACCAACGTTAGTTAAACTGTTGTTAATATTGGTTACTGATGTATTGATATTAGTAAAGTTAGTTTGTAGTGTGCTTACACTAGTTGCCAAACTACCTGTACTTGCGCTCACTGCGCTATCAACATAACTGATACTTGCCTTAGAAGTTGTTAGTGCAACGATAGACGTTAGACTGTTGTTAATGCCTGTCCATACACCGACGTTAGTCAACGAGCTTGCTTGATTTGTATTAACTGTTTCGATGTTAGTAATTCGAGTAGCAAAAGATCCTGTACTTGCACTTACAGCACTATCAACATAACTGATATTGGCTTTAGAAGTAGTTAGAGCAACAATCGAAGTTAAACTATTGTTAATACCAGTCCATGCACCAACGTTGGTTAAACTGCTGTTCAGATTAGTGAAGTTGGTTTCTAAAGTACTAGCCCTACTTGCTAAACTTGCAGTGCTGTTACTAATAGCAGTGTTCATTGTAGTAATGGTTGCATAGTTAGTTGCAATGTTACTGACAATATTTGTTAAACTGCTGTTAATATTGGTTACAGTTGTGTTAAGGTTAGTGAAATTTGTTTGCAGTGTAGATACGTTTGATGCAACACTTGCGGTGCTTGCACTTACAGCACTATCGACATAACTGATATTGGCTTTAGAAGTAGTTAGAGAAACAATAGAGGTTAAACTATTGTTGATACCAGTCCAAACACCGACGTTGGTTAAACTGCTGTTCAATGCGGTGTAGTTTGTCTCTAATGTAGTGGCTCTGCTGGCTAAACTACTGGTGCTTGCGCTTACGGCATTATCGACGTAACTAATCGCTGCCTTTGTAGTTGTTAAACTAACAATAGATGTTAGACTGTTGTTAATACCAGACCAGGCTCCAACGTTAGTTAAACTGCTATTTAAGTTTGTAAAGTTGGTTTCTAAACTAGATGTTCTTGTTGCCAAGCTCGCAGTGCTGTTACTGATGGCAGTTTGCAGATTAGTAATAGCGGCGTTACCTGACAGATTAGCCCAACTACCGACGTTAGTTAAACTATTATTAATATTGGTTAGGGTATTATTAATAGTGTTGATACTACCTTGTTGGGTACTGAAGTTAGTTTGTAAGGTACTTACGCTAGTTGCTAAACTGCCAGTACTTGCACTAATAGAACTTTGTAAATTAGTAATAGCAGCGTTACTTGATAGATTAGCCCAACTACCAACGTTAGTTAAACTGTTGTTAATGTTTGTTAAAGTTGATAATACGTCAGTTAACGTGCCCTGCAATCCTGTAATCGTGCCCTGTTGAGTACTGAAGTTTGTCTGTAGTGTGTTAACACTAGATGCCAGGCTCGCAGTGCTGTTACTGATAGCAGTCTGTAGATTTGTAATTGCAGCATTATTCGATAGATTGACCCAATTTGCTACATTAGTTAGACTGTTCCCGACATTAGTTAACGTATTGTTAATAGCATCGATAGTAGTCTGTTGGTTAGTATAATTGGTCTGTAATGCGTTTACACTGGTTGCTAAACTGCCAGTGCTAGCACTGATAGAATTTTGTAAGTTGGTAATAGCGGCGTTGCTGGACAGATTCGCCCAAGTACCAACGTTGGTTAAACTATTACTAATGTTAGTTAACGTATTTGTTAAGGTATTAATCTGAGCCTGTTGACTGCTAAAGTTTGTTTGTAGTGTGTTAACGCTAGACGCTATACTCGCAGTGCTGTTGCTAATCGATGTTTGCAGGTTAGTAATTGCGGCATTACTCGATAAGTTTGCCCAACTACCGACGTTGGTTAAACTACTGTTTATTCCAACAACGGCTAGGTTGTTTGCAATATCTGCCCAAGTTCCTACGTTAGTTAGACTGTTACTGATACCGGTTATTGCAGAGTTATTGGCCAGATCTGACCAACTACCAATGCTAGTTAAACTGTTATTAATGCTGGTTAAACTATTCTGTACGTTGGTGAACCCTGTTCCTAGAGTTGCTAATGTACTAGCAAAACTGCCAGTGCTGTTGCTAATTGCTTGATCAACATATTGAACAGTTGCACCTGTACCTGTAGATAATGTATCGAACGAAGTTTGTAAATTGTCGATCCTGTTTATTACACTGGTAAAACTGTTACTAATGCTGATAACTTCTTGTGTATAAGTTGAGAATGTAGTAACAGAATTTGAAAGGTCGTTAAACTGTGTTTGCAGTCCGCTAACCTGAGTTGCTAAACTTCCGGTACTGTTACTGATAGCAGTCTGTAGATTGGTAATAGCGGCATTGCTACTGATATTTGCCCAAGCGCCTACGTTAGTTAAACTATTGTTGACGTTTGTAAAATTGGTTTCTAGACTAGATGTTCTAGATGCTATACTTGCGGTACTGTTACTGATAGCAGTTTGAACATCAGTGATGCTTGCCTTACTTTCAACTACAGATGTAAGGCCAGTTAATGAACCCTCTAGTTGAGTAAAGTTTGTTTGTAAGCCACTTACTTGTGTAGCGATACTGGCTGTACTGTTACTGATTGCAGTCTGTAGATTTGTAATAGCCGCGTTACTACCAATGTTAATCCAGTTACCTGCATTGGTTAAACTGTTATTAACATTAGTGTAGTCTGTTTCTAATCCAGAGACTCTTGTTGCAATGCTAGCAGTAGCATTACTAATAGCAGTCTGTACATCGGAAATGCTGGCTTTGCTATCAACTACAGAAGTAAGTCCTGTTAAAGATCCTTGTAACTGTGTGAAGTTAGTCTGTAGTCCGCTTACCTGTGTAGCGATACTTGCGGTACTATTGCTGATAGCACTCTGTAGATTTGTGATAGCCGAGTTACTACCGATGTTAATCCAGTTACCTGCATTAGTTAAACTGTTATTAACGTTTGTATAATTTGTCTCAAGTCCAGACACCCTAACTGCAATACTAGCAGTAGCATTACTGATAGCAGTTTGAACATCAGTGATACTAGCCTTGCTGTTAACTACGGATGTTAGGTTTGTTAGAGATCCTTGTAATTGTGTAAAGTTTGTCTGCAAGCCGTTAACACGCAGAGCAATACTTGCAGTGCTACTACTGATAGCAGACTGAACATCAGTGATGTTGGCCTTACTATTAACTACGGAAGTAAGGCCAGTTAGTGATCCTTGTAATTGTGTAAAGTTCGTTTGTAAGCCGTTTACACGAAGGGCAATACTCGCGGTACTGTTGCTAATAGCAAGAGAAACATCGCTGATATTTGCTTTTGAACTGATTACATTGTTTAATCCGGTTAAACTGTTGTTAAAACTAGTCTGTAACTGGTTAATTTGTACGGCAAGGCTACCTGTGCTAGTAGCAATCAATCCCTGAACCTGTGTAATTTGTCCAGAGCTTAAAGATGTAGCGGTTGAAATAGTTGTTCCGGTTATGCCTAGACCGGAAAGAAATGTAGCAAAGGTTGAGGAATTATTTTCTAATAGATCGAGTAAAGAATCGTAGTTAACACTATCGGCAGTAATTCCGAGTCCAGAGAACAGGGAAACAAAACTTCCTGTGTTGTTTAAGATAATAGATGCTAGGGCATCGTAGGTTAATCCTACAGGATTAACTGTACCGTAGATCTCAGTAAAGTTATTATTGACTTTTTGGAACGCAGTTAGGATGCTATCCCCAGTTCCGCTATTCGCACCTTCGCCTAAATTTACTAGTTGTAAAGACATTGATTTTCCTCGATAGACCGCTTTGTAGTGTATTTACCAAAAAGCGGTTTTACCGAAGTCAATGGATAGTTCTATTGTTAAGTTGGTGTATATCCTCTATTCCGAATAGTCCCAAGATCAATTCTACTTCTTCTGGGATATTGTCCATTAGGTGTTGTGGTACAGAAAATGATTTTAGGCTACCGTCTGAATGCAGAACGAAAGTAAAATCTTCTGTAGCGTCTTCGTTTGTTTCTTCGTACTCGTCAATAAGTACATCTGTGGCTTGGATGCTGTTGGGCATTACATTACTCCAAATAAAAATTTTTGGTAGATATCTACCTACATAATATGGTTAGATTGCCCTCCATTTTCTGTTGTATAGATATTTATAGCCTGTTAAATATAAACACAATTTACGTAAAGGAATCCATATCATGGAATTAATTATTGGACTATTAGTCATCGGTGTTGTAGGTTATTTTGTTTTCTTCCGTAAGAAGGATGAGGATGTTGTTGAGGCAGCACCTGTACCTTATAAAGTTGAACAACCTGTTCCTGCTGCTGATGTTGCTCCTCAGCCAGAACCTACTCCTGTAGTAGTAGCGGCTGTTGAAGGTGCCGGTGTAGTAGAAGTTACTGCTCCTGCTCCTGTTGCAGAAGAACCTGCTAAAAAGACACGCAAACCACGTGCTCCTAAAGCAGAGCAGCCGGCCGCAAAAAAAGCCGCCCCTAAAAAGGCAGCGGCAATTAAAGCAAAGCCAAAAGCAACTAAGTCAAAGAAGGCTTAATTTTTTAGCCTGATCAGCAAGTCTAAAACTTGCTAGATTCTTAGCCTTAGCCTCACACATGATATCATGTGTGTTTAAGAAACTCAGGGCCCATTCGTTAACTGCTGTATTCCAGTAGAAATTAGAATGTGCTCTGAGTTTTTGTTTTTTATGCCCGTCTTCTAGAAGAAGTCTATGGTCAGGCGGGACCATAGTATCGTGTCCTACAAGTATGTCTTCACGAGATACGCTGTAGTGGAGAACAGGCCTAACACCACGCCAACTATCAAGCACCCTGTTAACGCGAGGGTCATTTGCGCTGATATATTCGCCTTCTCGGATCCAGTGATGGTGTATGTCAAGTACAATAGGCACCAAATCAGATATAGATAGACAATCATCCAAGCCATAACTTATTTCTTCGTTCTCGATAGTGATACAGTTTCTTGCTTCGGGGGTAAGTCTTTTGTAGGCAGCTCGAATGCCTTCGGGACCGGCTCTACCCGCAATGTGTACGTTGATCTTAAGGTCCTGAAACTTCTGACCGAATCCCATCCATTTAGCCATAGTTGCATGATACTCAAACTCCTCAATACTGCGATTTACAATATCCGGATTATCAGATGCAAGGACAGTAAACTGGCCAGGGTGAAAACTGAGCCTAACATTATTCTTGCGAGCCAGATCTCCAATTTGTCCAAATCCTCTTTCGCAATAGTCTCGCACATCGGATAACCTGTAAAACTTGCCCCATACTGGCTCAGTGAACACAGGAAGGATATCGCTACTGAGTCGAACCATTCTAATATTTTCATCGAGTTCTCCAACTTGTTTTACCAGCAGCCGGGTAGCCTCAATGTTACCTTTAACGAGATCCCATAGTTTTTCTTCTGCTACATGCTGGCTTTGTCTATTTAGCCAAGCCACAGTTGTAGCGCCAGTGTTGAACTTTTTGCAGTCGTCTTTGGGTTTGATGCCGTCAACCTGATCTGCGCGATCGATCCACTTACAGGCGAAGCCTATGCGTTTAGTCATTACTAACTTTCTTTTTTTGATACATCCAATCTAGACCGTCGCGGTCTAGGCCTATACCTACATACTCGAAATTGAATTTTACTAGATGCTGTTTCACTGCTTCAGTTTGTCCGCCGAGATTTGTGTACTCGAAACTAAGTTGATCAATGTTGAATTGATTCCAATCTGTGTCAATAATAACATCACCGTCGATACCTTCAATATCTAATGCTAACACATCTACCATGGTTTTGTCAACTGTTCTGGTTAAGAACTCAGATAGGGTTTCGCAGGGCGATATAAATTCTCCAAGATCACTTTGGCGTGTGTGTTCTCGCTTAACGCTAGTACACTGAAAATGTGGACCGTCACTCTTGGCGTAATAAAAAGTAATAGTTTTTTCTGTGTAAGAACTGGGCACAATGCCAATGTTGAAAATCTCGGCCTGCGGATAATCTTTCCAACATTCTTTTAGAAAAGGAATGTTAATGGGATTAGGCTCTACTAAGATAACTCGACTAACGGTTGCAGGATCTAGAGCCTTAACCATTCGAGTAAACCCGTCTACGAAATTAGCACTAGGATCTTGATCTCCTGCACCTGCTCCAATTTGAATAAATGTTTTCATGCTACTTTCTGCAGAGTCCAACTGCCGTCGTTGTTATCAACCCACTCGAGGGTATCTCCCTCATTCCACCCTTGCAGTTTTAACATTTCTTCGGGCAAAGGTAGAATCAATTCGCCAGTTTCGGGATCTTCTTCTACAGTAATAGTCCAGGAAGTCATTGCAGTCTCACAGAAGAAAATTTATAGTTAACATAAATTAGAGCAGCCTGAAAAGCCGCCCAGCCATATGATGCTTTAATTAGGCTGTCAAGCATACCAAAGGCTAGCCAGCCGATAATAAACCAAGTAATTGCATCTTGGTTACGAACATACCAATCTCTCATAAAGAACCTTTCGAAGTGTATGTTTATTTTACACTATTTTACGGAAATAGTCAATGGTCTTTTCTAAGCCCTGTTCTAGAGGAATTTTAGGCTCCCAACCTAAAATGCTCTTGGCTTTGTCAATATTTGGCCTACGCTGTTTTGGATCGTCTTGAGGTAGTGGGGGATGTAAAATTTGGCTAGAAGTTCCTGTTAAGGCAATGACTTTTTCTGCCAATTCGTTCATGGTAAACTCGCCCGGATTACCCAAATTAATAGGGCCAGGTATACCATCCGGAGCGTCTAGTGCCATGTACTTTAACATACCGTCAATTAGGTCATCAACATAGCAGAAACTACGAGTTTGTTCTCCGCTACCGTAGACAGTAATGTCCTTGCCTTGCAAGGCCTGAACTACAAAGTTGCTGACTACCCGACCGTCGTTCTGTGCCATGCGAGGACCGTAGGTATTGAAGATACGGATAATACGTACATCAACATTATGTGTGCGGTAGTAGTCCATACACAGAGTTTCTGCGGCACGTTTGCCTTCATCGTAGCAACTACGGATACCGATTGGGTTTACATTACCCCAGTAGTCTTCAGTCTGCGGATGAACAACGGGATCACCGTAAACTTCGCTAGTTGACGCTTGTAGAATCTTAGCACCTGTACGCTTGGCCAGTCCTAGCATATTGTAGGTGCCGATCACGCTGGTCTTCATTGTTTGGATAGGGTCCCACTGATAGTAATAGGGACTTGCTGGGCAGGCAAGATTGTAAATCTCGTCTACTTCTACATACAGGGGAATACAGATGTCCTGTCGAATAACTTCAAAGTTTTTGTGATCAAGTAGGTGTTCAATATTCTTCTTGCTACCTGTAAAGTAGTTGTCTACGCAAAGAACATGATGACCTTGTTCTACAAGACGTTCACAAAGGTGTGAACCTAAAAATCCGGCGCCCCCGGTTACTAAAACTTTTTTCATTTGCTTCCTTCTTTTGGTTGTACTATTCCGTATTGTTCATACATCCATTTAATAAATGCTTCAATCTCTTTGCTTGGATACGGATATGCTCGATATGCTATGCTTACTCTTTCTAGCCAATCTTTGTCAGTCATTTGCATCTTTGATTAACCTTACTACTTGTTTTGCTGTTGCAGGGCTCAGAGTCCATCCTAAATGCCCGTGTCCTGCATGGTAAAATACTTTTTTATTCTTTTTACTTTGTTGTACAACGGGTAACATGTTCGGTGTCATTGGACGAAGACAGGCCCATTGTGTATAATCGTGCGTATTGATATTGGGAAAGTTTGTGTGTACCCAATCCAACAACGGCTGTATTCGATCTCTACGGATGTCATAGTTTTCGCCTGTAAGTTCCGCAGTGCCTGCAACACGGAACCTGTTACCTAGTGTTGATGTAACAATCTTTGCCTGATCATCTAATAAACTTACTGTAGGCAGATGTTTCAGATCAACATTGTTGATTGTAATACTGTAACCCTTGACAGGATAGATACCTAAACTGTCTCCTATACTGTCGGCCAATTTTTCGGAACCAACACCGTTAGCAACTACAACTTTGTCGTAGAATGATACTTCTTCAAGATGATTAATTTTCCAGTTGTAGTGGAATACAACACCGTACTTGTTTTTCAGTACTTCTGCTAGTTGGTAACAGAACTTATGGATATCACCGGTCCAGTCATGCCAGGTCCATGCCCCGCCGACAATACCGTCAACATTAAATAATGTTTTTTCCAAAGCCTTAGTCTGCATTGGGCCTAAAATATCCCACGCTACTCCATTGCTTTGATAGATAGATTGTGCTTGTTTAGCACTTTCAAAATACGTAGGATCTTTGTAAAAATGTAAGATGCCACTGGGGCTTTGATCAAAGGATAGATTTTCTTCGAAACCTATTTCTTTGTAAAGTTTGCTGGCTTCTAATCCTAACTTGATTGTTGTCTTTGTATTTTCTTCATAGGCACCAGTAACGGTGTGATACAAAAATTTAGCCATCCATTTCCACTGCCGCCAATCTAGTCTAGGACGGATTAGTAGTGGAGCATCCTTCTTGAACATCCATTTGATGCCCTTCTTAACGTTGCTCCAAGTGGTCCATACTTCACTATTGCTAACAGAGACTTGCCCGCCATTTGCAAAACTAGTCCTCATTGCAGGATAGCGTTCCTGCTCGTAAACAGTTACGCTATACCCTTCTTTAGCAAGGTAGTAGGCTGTAGTAAGTCCGGCAATACCGGCACCTATGACTGCAACAGTTTTAGTCATTTAGTAATCCCGCTTGCTAAAACAATTTTGCAGATATGCTCTAATCGTTCAATATGTTCATAAGCACGCCATGGGCTTGTATCAATAGCCACAACACCGTGTCCTTTAATACCTACAATGTCATATGCAATGTTACCATTCTCGTCTAACTTTAGATTCTCATGACAACGATCTGCAAGCTCTTGGCTGATCGGAGGAACATCTGGTACGTTAGGTGCTACCTTGGTATAACGACTTAGTTCCGGAAAGTCGTTTGTAACAGTACTTAGATCTATGCCGGCGTGCATAGCCGCAACACAATAAGTAGGATGCACATGAACTACTACACGAACATCGTTACTGTGTTGACCCATATTCTTTTGAAGACCGAAGTGCAGGGGAATTTCTCCACTAGGCTTTAGATTTGCACTAATGTCAGTGTAGAAATCTTCCTGCCAACTTTTAGTTAAAAACGGAGGAACTGGATTAATCTGATCAATTAATTTAATTTTTTTAAACTGATCGGGCTGTAGTGTCTGTTTACGCACACCGCTAGGTGTAATGTAAAAGTGATCTCTATCGTGATGGCGAATACTGACATTGCCATCACGACTTGTGATCCAGTTACGCTTGTAAGCGTCTGTTAAAATATCACAAATAGTTTCTAACATTATGCAAACAAGTCCTCGTTCCATTCGCGATGACCTTCACGGAATGCCATGTTAGCCTGTGTTTCACGAACTTCTACACGGTAGCACCATAGGCGCTGTGCTTCGCCCGGCCCCCACATTTCGGGAATGTAAACGCCGTTCACATATTTGTAGAGCATATCGCTTAGGCCTTCGCAGCCTAGTCGAGGTAGCACTACAATCTTGGCCATTTTCTTTTCTTCTAGCAGTTTGAAGGTTTCCATTTCTGGATCATCTGCCGCTACAATAAGGGTATGATCGAATTGATCTTCTAATGTCTTTTTAAGTTCTTTGAGGCCACCATAATCAGCCGCCCAGTTACGGACGTCTAAATCATTGGTACCGAAGTAGAACTTCATTGAAAAACTGTAACCGTGAATTAAGTTACAGTGACTGTCAGCACGCCATTGACGATATGCACATGGAAATGCATCGTGGTATTCTTTAGTGCTGGTATATTTGTAGGTAATAGGTTGATTTGCCATCTCTAGTCTCCTTTAAAAGTAGCAAGTTTGATGACACGCAGAGTATTTAAAGTGGGGTGAATGTCGCAGTCCACTAACAAAGTATAGTATTTAACTACACGACTTGTCAAGCACTTTTTTCTTAAGATACTCAATTTCTTTCTTAAACGCAGTCATTTCAATCCGAAGGTCGGACATTTCTTTGTTTAATGATTTTAAGATTTCTTTTTCCTTTTTTACATTGTCTAAGAAAATTTTACCTGTTATAAGTAACCAAATTAGTGTAGTGAAAATTATAGATGATAAAAAAATTATTCTAATTAGAGCCATAATAAATCTCCCATAAGCAGTAATATTTACACTGCCTAGTGGGAGTTTTTAATCAGTAGTTAATCTTAACGACTTTCAACGATCTTATCGCAGAGGCCGTAAGCCAATGCTTCAGATGCACTCATGAAAGTATCTCGATCCATATCGCGCTCGAATTCCTCGTAGGTCTTACCTGCGGTGTTATGCTTAACATACAGTTTTGTAAGCATTTCCTTCATGTAGGTAATTTCCTTGTATTGGATTTCAATATCGCTTTGCATACCACGAGCGCCGCCACTAGGTTGATGAATCATATGGCGTGCATGAGGCAACATGAATCGTTTGCCCGGAGCGCCTGCCTGTGCCAAAAACGACCCCATAGAACAGGCCTGTCCTAGAACATAGGTAGCAATGTCGGGTTTAACAAACTGCATTACATCATAGATAGCCATGCCGCTGGTAATGACACCGCCCGGACTGTTGATATAAAAGTTGATGTCTTTTTCACTGTCCATAGATTCTAAGTGTAGAATCTGTGCAACGATAAGATTTGAACTAGTGTCGTCAACTGGTCCGTTGAGGAACACAATGCGCTCATTGAGCAAGCGACTGTAAATGTCAAAGGCACGTTCGCCTTGACCAGTCTTTTCGATTACCATTGGTACTAACATATTAAAAATCATCCTTTACTTTATTTGTATTTGCAAGACCTGCAAGAATTTGAAATTGTTCCCACGCTTTCTTCACTGCGGGATTACTATCAATATCGTCTGATGTTAGGCCGACCTCCATCCAGTAGTATGGCATACGACGAGGGTGTGCTCCAAACTTGCGAGGCTGGTGGAACTTACCACTTTCCCACAGTTCGATGCTAACGCTACGAAACCGATCTTCGTCTTCATCCGGATAGTTGTACCATTCAGGATTGTCGAAATGGTAACCTTCCCAGATACCCTTCCATTGTTCATCGTCGTGAGGATCAAAATTAGTCCGTGAAACAATTACTAGCACATCGTCAATATCAACAGTGCCATCTACAATGTCACGCACACACCTACTATAACTAAGACCTATTTTCATTTTTTAAATCTTTCTGCATAACGAGCATCTGCTTCTGCCCTGTGTGTAGGACATAGTGTTTTAATCCATCCCTTACCACCACTTGTACCAGGAGCACCGCATTCTTCGCAACTGTGATCTGCCCAAGCCTCGGCCATACGCACCATACCTTGAATCTTATCGTCACCACCATCATAGTAGAACCGTAGTCCGCCGAACTTTTCTTTGATCTGTGCTACAACTACCTGTTCTACTACAGGATGCTTCTCGTGATTCTTGTTCCACCAATCAATGTGGCTTTGAATATTAGCGCATAGGCTTTCGATAATAGGCCACCAACCTTTGTCTACACAAAAGCCGCCGTAAGGCTGTGAGAACATTTTAGGAAAACGTTCTTCCATACGCTTGGCAAACTCTTCGTATTCTTCTTCAGTTCTCATTTGTTTTGTCTTCTTCAAATGCCTTTACCATTCTGTATAGAGGTTCCATGCGCTCTTGAAACACTTCGGGACTAGCATCTGCCGCACGTTTCATATCCCAATCATTTGGAAAGTGGCGCATAATGCTGTACGCTTCTTGCCTAACTGTTTTAGGAATTCGAGGGTATTTTTGTCTGTCTGTAGCCAGTTCGGTTAGAAACCTTTTAGCCCACATTACAGCACGATAACGTTCGTCAGGTAGTGTCATGTCAAATCTACTGTTAGATAGTAGTCGTTTCTTAAGCACGAGACTTCCATGCTTCTGCACGGGTCTTCATACCTTCTGGATCTTGCTTGTATTCTTCAATGGCCTGACGGAGTGCTTCTTCAACGAATTGATTAAAGGTCATGTCACGCTCGTGAGCCATAGTCATATACTTTAATAGTTCTTCGTCTGTAAAGTCTAAAGGAATGCTAACACGAGTGTCGTAATCATCTCCGTCAACGATAGCCTGAGCCTTGTTCAACCAATCGTCCTCTACTTCAAGGTCAGTATATTCTACATCGTCCCATGCTTGGTTAGCAAACTCCCCGTGAGTTTTCGCTTCTTCGTCATGCGCTTTCTTATAAAGCGGATTAATCAGCCGATACGCACGGTCATTGGTGTAGTCGCATACTTCTGTTTCATAGACTTCTTGGGTCTCTGTGTCAAATACAATATTAAGACTCCATCCGCCTTTACCGTGAACGCCGTTCCATGCACTCAGTTGATGAGCATGATCTCCGTAACAGGACCAACCGTAGTCGGCTCCTTCAGTAATACGGTAACTAACAACTTCCATCCAGTTCTTGATAGTGATCATTTTATTCCTCTTTGAAGTGATCTTTTACAGTTTCAACAGTCTTTTGAATAGTGCATTCTACCGTACCTTTGTCGTGGGTAGTATACGCACAATGTCGCGGGGTCTTTTCAATTGCTACAATACACTCTTTGATAACTAAGTCAACCATTTTGTGCATTCTTTCTGCTAATTCAGGTGCCGCATAACCTGCTTCTTTTGCTAGTTCATAGATTCTTTTTCGCATTCCTACATTCTTCTTTCACTTTAATGGGAACGTCGGGACTAATTTCCGCTATGGTACAATCATACCTAACCGTTCCGTGCTTTGGGTAATATGTTATTATAACAAACATTATAGCACAGAGCAAAAGAATCTGCAAGAAGAAAACTGCAATCCACTTCATTAGATTTTAAACATAGCGTCACCTGCTACCTTATCAAATGGCACTCCGTGTTCGGCAATATAAGAAGCATCAGTCTTTTCATCCTCGCCCCAGCCTACACCAATGTAGTATTTGAATTCGGCATCGCCTGTCTGGCGATACGTTTCCTTTTCGTGATCTTGAACTATTTGGACAATGTCCACACAGTGGCGTCCTGCAAACCAACGTACACCTGTAATCATTTGAACACCTTAAGAATGATAGTATCTTCGTTGAAGCGACCGTTGAGGGCAACTTCAGTAGTCTTAATAGATTTGAACCAAGTCTCGACTCGCTTCTGCGTGTTCTGCTCCTTGAACTCTTTGAGTTGTTCGGGCGGCTTACGCAGGGTCTTTTGAGTACTCTTGTCAGTAAAGTCCATTAGGCTAGTACCTTTAACACCAAGGCCTGCGCTAGTCTTGCTGACATAGTAACCAATCTTGCGAGTCTTGACGTTATAAACAACAACACCTTGAGCACCGATAATACCTGCAGGAGGTACTGACACAATGCCCAACTTGTCGTCTTTGATACAGAACTTGAGTTTAGCAACCAGTTGCTCTGCAGGCTTAACCTTCTTAGCACGTGGCTTCTTAAGAACCTTTTGCTCTGCGGCGATCTGCTCACAAGCGGCCATAATGCTGTCGTAGAACTCGATTAGTTTCTTAACATTTTTACGGCTGTTGTGCTTATATGCTTCACGCAGTTGCTCGTCGGCATTGCCGCTAGACAGTTCTAGCAGTTCTTGATGATTGCGAGAGAAGAAGCCCTTGATATAACGAGCATGAGCAGCCTTGGCACCTTTACCACGAAGCAGGTTAACAATCTTGAATGCCTTAGGGTCGAACGCTTCGGGATCCATGATCCAAGCGTCAATTGCGGTATCGAGTTCTTCGCTCATAGTGCCAGCAGCCTCACGCAGACGATCTTGAATGTTAGGCTGGACGATTACGGGCTTTTCTTCTTTGACCTTAGGTGCGTCTTCATCTTCATCGAGGTCGTCGGCACCTGCCTTGAGAACAGATTCGATCTCTTTACGCAACCAGGCGCTAGTATCCTTGCCGCTGTTAAAGCCATCGTGGATTTCGGGCATACCTTTGACTAGACAGGCAGCAATGCCCATCATAGTACCGCTAAAGTATTTGTCTTTAGTCTTGCGGATAGCGTTAATGTCCGACTTGTCATAGCCAGCACTGTGCATCCATTCAACCAGTTTGGGTTTGAGGTCTTTAACAGAAGCCTCAAGTCGATACCATTCCATAGCCTTACGGAAGTGGTTAGTGAATTTAGAACTGTCCCACTCATCTGCACCGTCCCACTTTGGACTCATGTCGCGACCTTTGTTGACGCGAAGTGCGATGCTTGCTTGTTTCAGTTTAGTAGCCATTTTGCGCTCCTATTGTGTTTCAGTATAGTTATATTATAGCGCCAATTTACCATTTTGTCAAGAATCTCGTAGGTCTATTTTACCAGATTTGTCCAAATATTCTGAGTATTTGAGCATGAACATGGTGCGTTTTGGTTCATTATAGAAATCTAAACAGATAGTTTCTATTGGATACTTACCAAAATTAGCGTCATCGGCCCATTCTCTATGCCTACGTACTGTAAATCCTAAAACTACTTTCATTTTTTCTCGGATCAGCATGACACTATTATGGTTATCTTGGGCTAAACGTGCATGTAGTTTAGCCCAGGCCTTTTCGGATAATACAATCGGCTTACTCAAAATTTTCCCAATCTCCGCCTTTAGCGGGAACCCAACCTAGTTTTTGAAAGTCTTCTCGTATTTCAGCAGTTATCTTGCCTTCGGGTACATATCCTGTACGCTTTTGCCAATCCTCATTAGATTCCTTAGCATCGTACTCTTGGTTAAGCCCGCCCATGCCACTACAGTACCAATCAATGTAATCGCCCTCTTGTCGCATGTCAGCAACAACACCTCCGGCGTAGCGCCAGGAGCAACCCCAAGTCTTTTCGGTTAGGATTGGAATTACATCTAATTTTTGGAAGTCGTTATTGCAAAGCGCCGCATATATGTTTTGGGCGTACGAATCTTTGGCTCGTGCTTTTTCAAGAATCCAGTTAGTAGTAACAAGATCCCATTCTAGATTATTTTCTCTAGATTTAGGATCATCGAACTTTTGATCTTCCTGTTCAAGGATGCGTTGGAACATATCCAGATAGTCCTGGCTAGGTTCATCTCCCTTTTCTTTGCAAAGCTCAACATAACCTTCCTTTTGGAAGGTATGCCGTTCCGGACTCCGAGATACAGTCATTGCATGTATCTGTCGTCGCTACCGTTGATATCTCGATCAATAGCCTTTAGCAAACGAGTTGCTAATGCTTGATCGTCGGGGTCGTCGCTTTCGACAAGTTCGTCAATATCAATTTCTTTGGATTTTTCAAACAAACTGCCGTCCTGAATCATATTTTTAATTTCTGCAATCAGTTCGTCTAGTTCTTCCTGAGTACCTTCGAAACTATCAAAGCAGCCAGGTGCGAACTCGATCTTGAGTTCTTTACGTTCTTCGGGAGTCATGTCTTCAGGTTTCTTTTTAGTCATATTAAGTCCAAAGTGAGTTACGGATTTTAATTAAACGGATGAGCATTTCTTCATCCTCTTTTTCATATGCTTCTTCGATTTCTCGAGTCTTAGCAAGAGCACGGTCACCGAATGCACGAAGTTCTGGATCTTTTGGCTGAGCCATAAAACTTCCACCTTCATCTCGCTTGCGGTTGCAATATTCTGTCCAACCACTGGCATCATGTGGATCGGGACGATTGTGATAAACCTCGGTCCACCACTTGTAGAGGGCAAGGATTTCCATAGCGTTTTTAGCCTGCGGAGTAGGCTCTCCTAGATTTGGATCACCTTCTTCCCAGCCATCATCTACTGAGTGACGAAGTTCACTTTGCCACTTGAGATTGTCAAGCCCGGCTTGTGGGCAACGCCATGTGCGCCAACGGAACCAACCTGTGGCCCAGAATGGAGCATTGTATTTTGCCTTTTCGTCTTTGTCTGCCCAAGCAATCTGCCACCACGCTAGTTCAACTTCCACAAAGTCCACAAGTTCATTAAAAAGACAGGGAAGAAAACGATTTCCCACGTCACGCCATTCACCACGAGGAATATCCCGAGGGTGGGCAGTAAGAGCATGTGTGCGAGTGACCCAACGATTGTTGATGTAGTATTTGATAGCATAGAGTGTGTCTGTAGGCCAAAAGACAATTTTCTGTAGAATGTCTAGGCCTTCTTCGGCAATCCACCAACGAATGGGATGTGCAGATTTTGCACGAGCTTCCCATTCGTCCCAACCTTCGCTGGTTTTGGCTCCGCCCTTAGTCGTGCCTCGAATCCAGTCAGCAAACTTAGAGCAGGTCCAATAGTGGTTACGCATTTTAGTCTTTCTTTTCGCCAAATAGTTGTAGCAAATTAATGAACAGGTTAATGAAGTCTAGGTACAGCCTGAGTGCGCCACGGACTTCTGCCGCTTCACTGGTACTGATACTCAATTCTTCTCTAATCTGCTGTGTGTCGTAGGCTGTTAGTGCAGTAAAGATTAGAATGGCTAGTGTTGAAATAACCATTTGAAATACTGAACTTCCAACGAATACGTTAATTATACTAGCGATCACGATAGAAATCAAGCCCACGAACAGCCATTTTCCTAAACTGTCCAAACTCTTTTTGGTAAAGTAGCCGTAAAAGCTCATAACACCAAATAGAACGCCAGCGCCCACGAATGCGCTGACAATACTGCCCATATTAAATACTGCAAATATTGTGGCAAAACTTAGACCCATGAGTGCCGCAAAGCCGTGTAAGCACAAATGGTAAACTGATTTAGGTAAGTTTTCGTTTTCTAGAACAAAGCCAATACCAAATACTGCTGCCAGCGGTGCAAAAATAACAATCCACTTCATAACTCCTGTGAAGAAGAATTGTAACAGTGTAGGGTTCATACCTACTAGGTAACTAATCAGCATAGAGGTCAAGACAGCAAGACCCATATTAGCATAGACTCTACCCATAGCGGTGTTAAGATCGCCCGCCGATCTGTAAGAAATACCTGGATATGTAGTGTCAACCATATTAATCTCCTTTAGTGACAAAACTATTTAAATCAGGAGGAGTCCAACCCAGCGGTTTTAGCACTTTTCCGTCCTCCCTTTTTCTAACTTTGCCAGTTTCTTTATCGATCTTAGCAAAGTTAGTTCGCATAACTTCTTTCCAACCACCTTCACCGTCAAACCCTGCTGAGTGGATAGCACCTGTTGTTACAACAATAAAGTCAAGTAGGGCATCTAACTGCTCTACACGATCACCGCTTTCCAGTGCTACTCGAAGTTCTTTCCATTCCTCTTCCATAAGGTCGAGGTAGAGTTTGTACTGTGCTTCGTTGAGTTCGCCTACCGTTTGATCGCAGGCTCGCATAAATTTTTCTTGATCGCGAAACGGATTTGTCATATTATCTTCCTGTTGATGTTTTTGTTACTTTTGGCCCGGCAGTTATAAAGTCCATACCGGCCATTCTTCCCTCATAAACTTTCCCATTCCACTTCATGGGTAGTTTTACGCTTTTGTTCAAGACGGCTACAAGCCTATCTTGATCTTTAAATTCTAAAATTTCTGCTCTAACACTCTTAGAATTATTTGCCTGCCTAACTTCGCAGTAGTCTTCGTGTCTAAGGATTTCCATTTGGTTTGCCCCAACGTAAATAAAATTCTGATAATTTTTTCTTTTCGAGTTCTGCTGTAATAGCAAATCGATATCCGAGTATTTGATGATCTATTTGTTTATGGTATGAAGGAGTATCCACAGCATGTTCCATAACAAATTGACCTGCTTCACTTCGTTGCCAATCGAATATAGGACCGGCAGCATATATATCGGGGTCGTCAACATCGCTTAATAAAAATGTATGAACAACAACTTTGTGAATTTCTTTCACAACATCATCTTCAACTTTAAACCTTATGCCTATGCCCATCTTAGATTATACAGTGTTTGAAATTTTTCGGCATCTTTCTTGCGCTTGAAGTACCACATATCGTGCGCCATTCTCCTAACATCGGGCCATTTCTCTAATTGATCCAATGCCCATTCAACTCGTTCGTCAAGTTTTCCAGGATTAGACCAAATAGGTGTTGTAGTATTAGGGAGAGGTTGCTCTTGTAAAGTGACACACCAATTACGGCCACGCTGAGATAAGTCTGCGAATATGTCGGGGCCGTTTTCTAGCACAAATTTTAACTCCAAATATTCTGGAACAAATCTTGATAAGACCTGTGTCCAAGTATCATTATTCACTCTTTGTTTTCTTTCTGTAGTGCCTGCGTTTAGCGGGCTTCTCGGATTTAAGATTCAAAGGTGCATGAGTTACGTTTTTCTGACTTTTCTCGACTGCGGCATGGATCTGTTCTTGACTAATTTCGTCGACATCAGTATAT
>JACCDP010954802.1_pt1 | contig 36569 bp, 23 predicted proteins | sample 7445841 | NCBI WGS metagenome assembly JACCDP01 (sample SAMN15323441, study PRJNA562643) | freshwater metagenome | isolation source: river surface water | place: USA:Blue River Watershed | collected 2017-08-17 | reverse complement strand
GATCTACGGGTCGACACAAAATGAAAAACGGTGCGGCTGAAAAGGTCAGATAACCGAAAATAATCCAAACACCATCAGAACTCCGCACCGCCGTTTTAATCCAAAAACAACTGATGCAAAATTCCTATATTGAATCGGAAACCACGATTATTATAGGGGAATACAACGCTATTTTAAGGGAATTCCCAATGTTTCGCGCTTTATATCCGGATGCAAAGCCATTTTCTTCACCCTTCGATCGGAATTCAAACGCTGCTCAACGTATACCTCCGACTCACTGATGCCCATCAATTGAGCCAATTTTTTGCGCAAATCTTTCAGCTTTAATTCCCTTCGCTTCTTTAAAGTATCAAAATTGGGATCCCCATAATTGAATAAAACATTCAACTCAGAGACTTCTATACCGGTTGAATCCGCTGCCCAAAAAATTTCCAGAATGGCCAATTCTCGATCACTCCATTCGGCCTGACTAAGCTGCTCACTCATCTCCAAATCTTGACGTTTGCTTCTTCTCAACAATACCCAATAATATCCCAAAACACCTATCAACCATCCAAAAAGCACCACAGCCCACAAAGACAACGTGGCTGCGTTTCTATATTGCTGCTCGTCTATAAAGCCATACTCCTTTTTTACATCGCCCAAAACATCTGACCTTTTTTTGATCTGCACCAAAAATTCATTCTCATTGTGCCCCCATTCCACAATCAACCATTCATCTTCATGAGGAACCCAACCTTTGAGCTGATAAAACCTGTCCGCTTGATACTCTCTTACTTTCAAAGAATCAGCATCAAATTGCAACATTCGGTTACCCATATGCACCCAATTTTCTCCAGCGGCATAGGTTGCGTTGCTGCGCATCAAAGGCAATCCAATTTCAGAACAAATTTTGCCTTCGTTTCGCCATGTAGAGGATATCAAATCCAAACTCCACAGAGATTGCAGCGTATCATCACCCAAGGTGTTGCGCTCCTGTCCACCCCAAAAATAAATTTTATCTCGGGCTTGGAATGTATGCGCACCGCAGCGATCAGGTGGGTAAGGGCCATGGGTATGCTTCAAAAACCATCCACCAGTTGCAAAATCAAAATACGTGGTGATATTCTTGGTAACAAAAAAACCATAACCTCCTGTCATGAACAATGTATCGCGGTATACAAATGTGGAAGCTCCATATTGATTTCGGTGCTGAAAGGAATGATCAATACGAACCAATGAATCCCCAAGCAATTGCCAAACCTCACCGCATCCTTGTCTAACAAAATAATCGCCCTTGCTGGTGCTCATTGGAAAATAATCGGACTTGAGCTCCTGTCCATTCAAATCTCCCTTAAAGTGTATTGCCGACTTTACCCACTCCTGTCCACAACCTCGGCTCGTATAGACTTCCTCGCCATCTGTAACAACGAAACATGCTCTAGAAGGACTGTAAAATTGAAAAGGTAAATCCTTTAAAAAAAGTTCCTGACTGTATAAATCAATGGAAAATAAGAGAAACACCAACAATACAGCACTTTTCATGATGCAAAAATGCGGCACTTCTACATTAATCCGTAAGAAAACTGTATCTTTTTTATACAAAATCACATAGAGACGCGAAAGATCCCCCGAAAGAAATTATGCTTGGTTTAAAGAACTAATAAAGAATGAAAATGAGAAGCAGAATGAGAATGAATTCTAAAACACTGATTTACCGATTCACTAATGAACGGGCGAATAATCAATCGCCCTAACTATTTCCCGGGCGAAAAAATATTCGCCCTTAGACCAACCGCTTTACGTCTGCCTCAGAGATGGTCTCACCGCCGAGAATAACCAAACGTTCGATGACATTACGCAACTCGCGGATATTTCCGGTCCAGGGTTGCTTTTGTAACAACTTCAACGCGCCAGCCTCGATCTTTTTTAAGGGACGACCGTAATCCTCACATACTTTTTCTAAAAAATACTCGCTCAACAATGGAACATCATCCGCGCGCTCAGCCAATGACGGCACTTTGATGATGATCACACTCAATCGGTGATACAAATCTTCTCGGAATCTACCTTCCGCTATCTCCTGCTTCAGATCTTTGTTGGTGGCCGCCATGACGCGAACATTCACCTGTATGTCTTTCTCCCCTCCTACTCTTTGAATCTTGCTCTCTTGCAAGGCTCGCAACACTTTGGCCTGAGCCGTGATGCTCATATCGCCAATCTCATCCAAGAAAATGCTACCGCCCTCTGCCATTTCAAACTTTCCGGGCTTGGTTTTCACCGCACTGGTAAAGGCTCCCTTCTCGTGACCAAACAATTCACTCTCGATCAACTCACCGGGAATCGCTGCACAATTGACCTCTACAAAGGGTCCTTGCGCTCTATTGCTCTTCTCGTGCAGCTGACGTGCAATGAGTTCCTTTCCTGATCCATTGGGTCCCAAAATCAGCACGCGTGCTTCGGTTGGTGCCACGGTATCCACCATGGAAATCACTTCCTGAATGCCTTTGCTGTTTCCTACAATTTGGGTTCCTACTATGCGAGCTACTTTCTTTTTTAACGACTTGGTCTCACGCACCATCTGCACAGATTGTGTCGCGTTGCGAACCGTTACCAATACGCGATTCAAGTCCAATGGCTTTTGAATAAAATCAAATGCACCCTTTTTGATGGACTCCACAGCAGTATCGATGGTGCCGTGTCCGGTAATCATGACCACAGGTGATTCGACACCCATTTCCTTGACCTTGGATAGAAACTCCAATCCATCCATCTTCGGCATCTTGATGTCGGAGATGATTAAATCAAAAGTCTCCTGACCCACAGCCTTTAAAGCGGCTTGTGCATCAGGAGACTCAATAACGGTGTGACTTTCGTACTCTAAGATTTCTTTCAAAGCCATGCGAATGCTGGCCTCATCATCTACCAAGAGTATTTTTGCCATGTTGTATTACATTTCAAAAGATTCCATAAACTTCGTGGTGAAATTACCCGCTCTAAATTGCGGATCTTTCATCAACTTTTGATGGAATGGGATGGTGGTTTTAATTCCTTCAATGATGTACTCATCCAATGCACGTTGCATTTTGGTGATCGCTTCTTCACGCGTTTGCGCTACAGTAATCAACTTGGAAATCATACTATCATAGTTGGGCGGAATTACATATCCTGCGTAGGCGTGGGTATCCAAGCGAACACCATGTCCACCGGGACTGTGGTATGCAGAAATTTTTCCTGGACAAGGCGCAAAGTTCTTGAACGGGTCTTCTGCATTGATACGACATTGAATAGCATGCATCTTTGGATAGTAATTGCGACCTGAGATAGGATCTCCAGCAGCCAATTTGATTTGTTCTTTCACCAAATCATAATTGATTACTTCCTCTGTAATGGTATGCTCCACTTGAATACGGGTATTCATTTCCATGAAATAGAAATCTCGGTTTTTGTCAACCAAGAATTCTACAGTACCTACACCCTCATACTTCACCGCTTCAGCTGCTTTGATGGCCGCTTGACCCATGCGCTCGCGCAACTCGTCAGTCATGTAAGGTGATGGCGTTTCCTCCACCAATTTCTGGTGGCGACGTTGGATCGAACAATCGCGTTCAGACAAATGGCAAGCCTTACCATATTGATCACCTGCAATTTGAATTTCGATGTGACGAGGCTCCTCCACGAATTTCTCCATGTAGATACCGTCGTTTCCGAAAGCAGCGCCAGCTTCGCGACGAACCGCCTCCCAAGCATCTTCCAAATCCTCTGCCTTTTGAACCACACGCATACCCTTTCCACCACCACCTGCGGTAGCTTTCAACATAACGGGGTACTTGATTTCTTTGGCAATTTTATGAGCATCTTCCAATGATTCCAAGATACCGTCTGAACCAGGGATACATGGTACACCTGCATTCTTCATGGTTTGCTTGGCGGAAGATTTATCTCCCATGGCATCGATCATCTCAGGAGAAGCACCAATAAACTTGATACCATTCTCCTTACAAACTTTAGAGAAAGTTGCATTTTCAGACAAAAAGCCATATCCAGGGTGAATCGCATCGGCATTGGTAATTTCCGCAGCTGCGATGATATTGGAGATTTTCAAATAAGAGTCCTTTGAAGCGGGAGGACCAATGCAAACCGCTTCATCTGCAAAACGAACGTGAAGGCTATCACGGTCTGCAGTTGAATATACTGCTACCGTTGCAATACCCATTTCCTTGCATGTACGAATGACACGCAAAGCAATTTCGCCACGGTTAGCGATTAAGATTTTCTTGAACATGCTTGAAAAGATTAAGCGGGTTCTACCAAGAACAAAGGTTGATCGTACTCAATTGGAGAGCTATCGTTCACCAATACTTTAACGATGGTACCTGAAATTTCAGATTCAATTTCATTGAACAACTTCATGGCCTCGATGATACAAACTTTATCACCAGGTTTGATGGATTGACCAACTTCAACAAATGGTGGTTTATCTGGACCTGCAGAGCGGTAGAAAGTACCGATCATGGGGCTCTTGATTTCAATCAAATTTGAAGCTTGCGCTGGCGCAGTTGCAGGTGCAGGAGCCGCTGCTGGAGCTGGAGCTGCAACAGGTGCAGGAGCTGCAGGCATTGCTACCGGGGCCATAGCTGGCATCATCGCCATAGGTGCGCCACCTACTGGCGTTTTAATCGTGATCTTAAAATCTTTCTGCTCGATTTCCACTTCACTCACTCCACTCTTGGAGACGAATTTGATCAAGTCTTGAATTTCTTTGATATTCATTTTCTTTCGATTTAACGTTGGCAAATATACTCAAGGAAAATTAAGCGTGATTTTTAGCTGTCGTATGACCATTTTACCCATACAGCACCCCAAGTGAAACCTCCACCAAAGGCAGCTAAAATCAAGTTATCTCCTTTCTTTAATTTCTTTTCCCACTCCCACAAGCACAATGGAATTGTGCCAGATGTGGTATTTCCGTAACGCTCAATGTTGACCATTACTTTATCCGGACCCACTCCCATTCGACGGGCGGTGGCATCGATGATTCTAAGGTTGGCTTGATGCGGAACCAAGTAGGCCACATCATCTGCTGTTAAACCATTTTTTTCCATGATCTCAGCACTTACATCTGCCATGCTTACCACAGCTGCTTTGAATACAGGTTGACCATCTTGAAAAACAAAGTGCTCTCGCGCATCCACGGTTTCATGAGAGGCAGGCTTTACTGAACCACCAGCCTTTTGGTGCAAGTAATGACGACCAGCGCCATCTGACTTTAATATAAAATCTTTGATGCCCGTTTCATCTGCGCTTGGTTCAAGCAGCACAGCACCAGAACCATCACCAAATAATACACATGTTGTTCGATCAGTATAGTCTACTATGGAAGACATCTTGTCTGCGCCAACAACCACAACTTTTTTGTATCTCCCAGTTTCAATAAACTGAGAAGCTGTGGATAAAGCGTAAATAAAACCAGAGCAAGCCGCGTTGACGTCAAATGCCCAACAATTGCGAGCGCCAATTTTATCACAAATGATATTGGCAGTAGCTGGAAACTGATGGTCAGCGGTTACAGTGGCGCAAATCAACAAATCGATATCTTCAGGCAACAAATTTTTCTTGGCTAACAAACCTTTTACCGCTTCGGCACCCATATCGCTGGTTCCCAAACCCTCACCCTTTAAAATATGACGTTCCGAAATTCCAGTTCGAGATTTGATCCACTCGTCGTTGGTATCAACCATTTTCTCTAAATCGGCGTTGGTCAACAAATCTGCGGGTACATAACCCTGAATACCGGTAATGGCTGCTGTAATTTTCATGCGTAACGTTAACTTAGTATTAAAGGGGCGAAGGTAAACACAAAAGCCCTGCAATGCAGGGCTTATTTTTCACAATACAATGTGTACGACTTACGCGTTTTCTTTTTCCATCACCACTTTACCCTTGTAGTAAAGCTTTCCCTCATGCCAATGCGCATGGTGGAACAAGTGAGGTTGACCAGTAGTTGGGCAAGTAGCTACATTAGGAGCTTCCAACTTGTAGTGTGTGCGACGCTTTGCTTGGCGCGTCTGCGAAATTCGGTGTTTGGGATGTGCCATCTTTTTCCGTTTTTATTCGTCATCCTCTTCCCAGTCTTCGTCTTCCTCCAACTGATCTGAGGGGTTTTCTAGTTTCATATTCTTTAGCGCTATCCATTTTGAATCCGAATCATCCGATGCTTCTAATTCACTCATCTTGGACATTACCTCCTCATTGCAATCCCCATCATCATGGGTTCTGCGCGCGGGCAATGACAAGTGAGCCAATTCAAACAAACGTTGTCGAATGTCAATTTGGAACTCTTGCGGTCCAAATATCCAGATTTCATCTTCACTGTCTTCCGTGTGATCTCCGTGTTGAATCACCAAATGGTCTGTACCAAGTATGGGTATTTGAACGGTTTCTCCGCAACGGTCACAAGGCCATTGCATCTCACCAGATAACTCCATCGATACTTCCATCATGGTGGTTTTCTTCTCTAAGGTAACCAACACATGAAAATCAGCGTTTGTAATTTCTGAATATTCAAAATCTGCAAAGAACGCGTCTCCCAACTCAAACTCAAAAGTGTGGGTTCCTAATTTTAATCCGATGAACGGAATGATATAAGGATGCTTCACCCTCATGAGTTTTCTGTTTAGAGGGGTGCAAAGATAGGGAATTTTCAACAAAATGAAAATTTTTGTTCAATTAAATTCTTGAATCACCGCAAGTTCCCTTGCATAGGCAACCTTGTTAAAAACCATCGTCATAGTATCACCTTAACCAAAGACTTAGCGATGCGTTTCTACGGAAACACGTGTTATGTTTATTAGACTGTCACGAAATTGCCCATTTTCCTATCCACTTGGAGTCAAGCTGAAGGAGTATTGGGCAATTTTGTGCTTCTAATTCCCATGAGTGATTAGTGAGTTCAAATTCAATTGTGCCCAAACAATGGATCATTTCCATTTAAAAAATTTGAAACCATGAGCAACAAATTCCTCATATTCTTTCTTTTCATTTGCTTTACACCGCAAATCGCCCCCGCTCAAACCACGGCGCAATTTGATGAAGTATCGTTGAATCAAGGTATCTATCTCAAATACGATTTCACGTTTTGGGGACAAGGCGTCAGCTTTTTCGATTTTGATGAAGATGGATGGGATGACCTAACCTTGTGTCAAACAAATGGACCGGTTGTTCTCTATCGAAACAATCAAGGATACTTTGAACCGCATTTTTATTTCTTTGCTGGTAATCAAGCCATTTCTTCTTGTTGGGGTGATTTGGATAATGACGGAAAAAACGACCTCATCATCAGCACCTATGACAACGGCATCAGGATTTTCAAAAATGTTGACATGAGCATATTTGAAGATGTCACTTCGCAATCTACAATCATGGACCAACCTGATGAAAAATACATGGGCATTGCGTTGGGTGACATCAACAGGGATGGCCTACTCGAAATAGCCGTTGCCAATTATTCTGATCTTGGAAAGAATGTCTATCTGCTCAACACAGGAAATTTTCAGTTTCAAACCATAGTAGACAATGCTGGATATTTAAATGTCCAAAAATTTGCTTTTCAACCTTGCTTTATCGATTTGAATAAAGATTTGTGGCCCGATATATACATGATCAACGATTTCTACGCGGGAAATGAATTTTACTGGAACAACGGTGATTTCAATATTTCTGAAAATGACACCACATTCGGTTTGTTTGTGAAGGCAGACGCCATGAGCAATTCTTGGAAAGACTTTGACCGAGATGGCGATCTAGACTTGTATGTAACCAACAGATTTTATGGAAATCATTTCATGAAACAAAATCCCGGTCTACACTTTCAAAACATCATAGATTCCAATGGTACAAATGTTCCAGAATGGTGCTGGAGCGCCACGTGGATAGATCCTGAGAACAACGGGGTAATGGATTTGCTTGTAACCAAAAACTCCATTGACATAATCACCGACACCTCAGGGAATCACTTTTTCCAAAATCAAGGAAACGGACACTTTGTCGAAGACACTTTGAATATCATTTTTCCAACCAACTCATTTGCCAGCGCATTGGGTGATTTCAACAATGATGGACTTTCCGATGTGGCCAACTCAACTCGTCAAGGTTACAACTTTGAACTTTATCAAAACACCACGATTACTTCTGGAAATCACTTCAAATTTAGATTGGAGGGACATCTTGGAAACAGAAATGGGATAGGAACACATTATGATATTTGGACCAACAACCGAAGACACTATGGGTATACCCAAGCCGGTGAAAATTACATTGCACAAAACTCGCAAAACCAAATAGTTGGTATAGGTGACAATAGCATAGTTGACAGTATCATTCTTCGATGGCCATCAGGTATCATTGACAGATATTACAATCTCGGAGTCAATCAACTTCACGTTTTACACGAAGCACAAGATCCCATTTGGTGGAGCATTTCCGATACGATTTTATGCGGATTAGGAGATACTGCATGGATAGAAACCTCTGCATTACTCAATGCCACATGGTGGGACAACACGCATGAAAATTCGAAATTCATTACCCAACCTGGAACGTATACCTTCAACTTAACCGCTCCATTTGGACTGAGCAAAAACTTCACAGTTGTTATTCACCATCCTCAGGAATTTGTATCAATCTCATCTCAAAACAATATCTGCAATGCTGAAGCCAATGGAAGCATTCTCGTTCAAGACACTTATAACAACCAACAACTATACAACGCTTCGCAATTGGTCAGCGCCGACTACCCCATTCAAATAGAAATACTCGGCTGTAACATTGACACCATGGTTTCTATTGTCTCCAATGAAATATGGGCTTGGGATTTACCCGATACCTTGTGGGCCTGTGATACAACTTCTTTGAATTGGAACACCTGGGATAATTTGTCAGACAACACCTTACTTGGTGTATCAAACACATCAACCAATTCAACCTATACCACCACATGGCAGAACAACCAAGGTTGTCAGCGGGATACTTTGATACAAATTTATTTTCCTCAAGCTCCTGTTATAAGCACATCATCAACCTTTTCTCCGCCCACTTGGATTTGTCAATTATCCATTTCTGGCGAAGAGGCACCCTATAACACAACCGGATTAGCCTGGAACAATGGTCAGTTGACTCTTGATACACCTGGAATATATCCTTTTCAAGTAATTGATCGTTGGGGATGTTCCTATGTCGACACCCTGCAAATTGACCCCACTAATTATATTGTGCTCGAAACAACGAACCATGAAAATTGGCGATATCAAAACCCGTATTTGATAGGACCCAAACATGAAAAAATAAGTGTCTACAATTCGGTTGGACAATTGATACAGGCCACCAAAGACCATGAAAATTGGATATTGCCAGATCATTCAGCTCCAAGATGGGTCATGGTTCAAGGGAAGTTTTATCCCATCAGCTGGGTTCTAGACAAATAAATCATAAAAAGCCCAAACAAAAATTGTAGCTTCCCAAGTTGTTTCGGACCTTTGCAATTATGTTCAAGATTGAAATGTCCTCAATAGACCCTTACATTCTAAATGCATTGCGGGAAGATATCGGAAATGGCGACCACACGTCCTTGGCCACCATACCGAGCGATCATATGGGCCGTGCCCGTCTTTTGATCAAAGAAGCTGGGATATTGGCTGGCGTAGAAGCTGCTGTCCGTGTTGCATTTCATGTAAACCCAGCATTGCATATAGAGGTACTTATTCAAGATGGAACTTGGGTAAAACCTGGAGACGTCGCCTTTGTCATTTCTGGTAAGACCCAAGACATTACCATAGCCGAGCGCCTCATGTTAAATATCATGCAACGCATGAGCGGTATTGCCACACATACTCATCACATCCAAGAGAAAATTGCCCATACCACTTGTAAACTTTTGGACACCCGAAAGACGACACCGAACTTCAGAATTTTTGAGAAATGGGCTGTGAAAATTGGTGGTGGTGAAAACCACCGATTCGGACTTTACGACATGATCTTGGTAAAGGACAATCACGTAGATTTCGCAGGAAGCATGGGGAAAGCCATTGAAAATGTTTCATCGTATTTGAAAAACAACCACCTGGATATTCCAGTTGAGATCGAAGCCCGAAACATGGCCGATGTGCAAACTATCGTAGAAAGTAAGATTGCCTTCAGGATTCTACTGGACAATTTTACACCCGAGCAAATCAAAGAGGCTGTCCAATGGATTGATGGCAGGATTTTGACTGAAGCTTCGGGTGGAATTACAGAGGAAAATGTCGTTGCTTATGCAGAAGCTGGAGTTGACTTTATTTCCATGGGTGCATTGACCCATCAGATTCATTCATTGGATTTCAGTTTAAAATCATTTTAATTGATGACCCAAAAACCCAAAGGCATATTAAAGATTTGGCGCAAAAAAATTGAAGCCCGATTGGAAACCATGGTGTGGCCCGGATTTGAAGGTCTATCAATGTTGATTGTAGGTCGTTTTTTTGTTGAAGCCCTATCCAAAGGTTCTATCAATACGCGAGCAGCCGCGATTTCATTTCGTTTGTTTTTGGCATTCTTTCCAGCCATCATTCTTTTGCTATCCTTGATTCCCTTTGTCCCAATCCCCAACTTTCAAAAAGAGTTGATGGACAGCATTCATTCGTTCTTTCCCGGAGACACATTCTCTTTGGTAGAGGGAACGCTAGACGATTTGATCAATAAAAAATACAGTTCACTGATTTCTATCGGTTTCATACTAGTAATTTATTATGCCTCTAACAGCATCAATGCCGTGCTTCTTGGATTCAATGAGAGCTATCACTTTGAAGACAAAACGCATCCGCTATTGCGCCGCGCAATAAGTATTTTATTGATTTTCGTTTTGGGAATTATCATGGCGTCTGCCATTACATTGATTGTATTCTCTGAAACGATTATTGGATTTATTGCAGACAAGGAAATACTTGCGGACAAAGCATTGGTCTTTGCGCTGGATTTGGCCAAATGGGCCATCACCTTGATCCTTATTTACATGGTGAATACAACACTCTACAATGTTGGAATGGGAGTAAGACGCAGAAAGGCATGGAAGTTTTGGAACGTCGGTGCCGTTATGGCCACATTGCTCTTTGTTACAACATCCATTGGTTTTGCTTATTTCATCAATAATTTTGCGCAATTCAACAAACTATATGGTTCACTAGGAACATTGATGGTATTGTTGATTTGGATGAATTTGAACTGTATCATTCTGCTTGCAGGATTTGATCTAAATGCCAGCATTCGCAAAGCACTCAAAATTCAAAATGCACAAGCGCAAACGCCCATTGCTGAGCCCATTGAAGAAACCATTGTTGTTGAAGAAAACAAAAAAGAGGAACCTGAAGCTCCTCTTCCTATTCGCAATACATTTAAAAGCTAACTTGTAATTTACGGATTTAATTTCACCAATCGAAATCCGATATAATCCTTGTGCCAATCTTTTGAAGTTGGCATTCTATCCGCTACCCTGCATTCTGCTGTGCTCGACTTCCAATTTCCACCTCTCGACACCACTTCATCGGAACGGTCAGCACCTTGAGGATCCACCTTATTTTTCGCATCTAAACGATAGTCGGCATAAAGATCCAAGCACCATTCCGATACATTGCCAGACATATCATAAAGACCCAAACCATTGGGTGCAGTCTCTGCAACTACATGTATCCGACCTTCTGAATTGGCTGCAAACCACCCATTGGGGGTAAGACCATCACCACCGCCAAACATCGCTTTTTCATTGTTGGCTCTGGCCGCAAATTCCCATTGGGCTTCGGTTGGCAAACTGTACTTCTCTCCGGTAATTTTATTCAATCGATCGATAAACTCCAAAGCGTCTAGGTAACTCACATGGGTTACAGGATAATCCAACCATGTTCTATCAGAAGAAGGATTCTGCGGCATTACCAAGGTCCACAATCGTTGGGTTACTTCGGTAGATTGAATGGCAAATGGAGACAATAGCACTTCATGTTGCTTTTCGTCATTGCCTCTGCCCTCTTCAGTGATAGGACTTCCCATAACAAACTTCCCTCCGGGAATCACTACAAACTCACCCAACGCCGAAGCTATTTTCTGCTTTTGCTCTTCAGTGTTTACTCCTTTTTTCTGCGCGCTAACTTGTCCTATAGCACAAATTGCGAAGAATAAAAAAATCCATTTAACTTTCATGATGCAATTATTTTTGCGCCTCTTTTTTCAAATTGGCTATAAAATTTAACGCTTCCAAGGGGGTCATATTGTTTACGTCCAATGACATTACTTCTTGCTTGATTTTGTTCCATTGCGGATCTTCCATTTCAAAAATGGCCAATTGAGGCGTATGAGCCAATACCTCTTTGGTTGCAGTGTGATCGCCGCGCAATGCCTCCAATTCCTTGAGCAACTGAGTGGCCCGTTTGGTAACCCCTGCAGGCATCCCCGCCAATTGGGCAACATGAATACCAAAACTGTGATTGCTTCCTCCCTCTACCAACTTGCGTAAAAACAGAACTTGCCCCTTGTCTTCTTTCACTGCAACATTGAAATTGCGAATGCGCTTGAATCGATGAGTCATCTCATTCAACTCGTGGTAATGCGTTGCAAAAAGTGTTTTGGGATGGTGGCTAGGGTGTTCGTGCAGATACTCTGCAATCGCCCACGCGATACTGATTCCATCATAGGTACTCGTTCCTCTTCCAATTTCATCCATCAAAATCAAACTGCGTCCCGTCATCTGGTTCAAAATACTTGCGGTTTCATTCATCTCGACCATAAACGTCGACTCACCACCAGACAAATTATCTGAAGCCCCCACACGCGTAAATATTTTATCTACAATACCAATTTTGGCACTAGCGGCAGGAACAAAACTTCCCATTTGGGCCATCAATACTATCAAAGCCGTTTGTCTCAACAGTGCAGACTTACCACTCATGTTGGGACCTGTAATCATCATGATTTGTTGGTGATCAGCATTCAATACCAAATCATTGGCGATGTAACTCTCACCTGTCGGCAACAAACGCTCTATGACCGGGTGTCTCCCTTGCTTGATTTCCAACACATCACTTTCAGAAATTTCTGGTTCGGCATAATGAAAAGCTTGCGCATTGAAAGCAAAGCAAGTCAATACATCTACTTCTGCAATGCGTTGCGCATTGAATTGAATGGCGGGGAGAAATGGCATTACATCATTGAGCAACTGCTGAAACAACCGCTGTTCAATGGCATAAATCTTCTCTTCCGCGCCCAAAATTTTTGTTTCGTAATCCTTCAGCTCTTCTGTGATGTAACGCTCCGCTTGCGTCAATGTTTGTTTGCGAATCCAATCAGTAGGTACCTTATCCTTGTGGGTATTCCTTACTTCCAAATAGTATCCGAAAACATTGTTGAAGGCAATTTTAAGTGATGTAATTCCCGTTCTTTCAATTTCCCTTTCTTCTATTTCTCGCAATTTGTCCTTACCGGACGTTTGCAACCCTCTCAATTCATCCAAATCAGCATCAACACCATTGGCAATGGTATAGCCTTTTCCAATGGCATGTGGCGCTTCTTCATGAAGCATTTTTCCCAACATCAAACTGAGATCGGATAAATCATGCAGACTTTGGTGAAACGCCTGAACTTCAGCCGACGCCGCTTTCCAATTTGATACTTGAGACAACGAACGAGAAAGCTGAACCAATTCTCGTGGCGTTATTTTTTGAACAGCAACACGAGCTGCAATGCGCTCCCAATCGCCCAGCTCGCTCAACTCTTGGCGTATCCATTCCAATTGATCTGGATTGGATTTCCAAGTTTGAACCTGATTTAAACGAGATTGAATTTTATTTAAATCCCTCAACGGCGTTCTCAACCATCTTCTCAACAAACGGGCACCCATCGGATTCTGGGTGTTGTCCAAAATATCAACCAATGCTTTTCCATTGCCGTGCGGAGTATATAGCAATTCCAAATTGCGCACAGTAAAGGCATCCATACCCACCAATTGGCCCATGTCCAATTTTCCAATCTTTTGGATGTGGGACAATTTATCATGCTGGGTGTCCTTTAAATATTGAAAAATGGCTCCTGCTGCTGCCAATGACATGTCCATTTCGTCCACACCAAAGCCCTTTAGATTCTGGGTTTTAAAATGTTGATTCAACTGATCACGTCCAAAATCAGGAGTGAAAGCCCAATCATCCATTCTAAAAATCGCAAAGCCATCACCAAAATGAGACTTGAAATGTTCATCGCGGTGTTTTTGGAACAACACCTCCTTGGGTTGGTATACATGCAGTAACTTTTTGACCACATCCAAAGAACCCTGCGCCAATTCAAACAAACCAGTAGAGATGTCTACGAATGCAATACCCCATTCTTTTTTTCCTTCGGCAATGGCTGCTAAAAAATGGTGGTCTTTTATGTCAATGGTCCTTTCGTTGTAGGAAACTCCCGGCGTAACCAATTCCGTTACACCGCGCTTCACAATGCCCTTGACCATTTTGGGATCTTCCAACTGGTCGCAAATGGCTACGCGCAATCCCGCCTTGACCAGCTTGGGCAAATATGAATCCAGTGAATGGTGCGGAAATCCAGCCAAATCAACATAGGCAGCGGCACCATTTTTTCTTTTGGTTAAAACAATACCCAATACTTGGGCAGCACGAACCGCATCTTGACCAAAAGTCTCGTAAAAGTCCCCTACGCGAAATAGCAAAACCGCGTCAGGATATTGTGCCTTGATGGCATTATATTGTTTCATCAATGGCGTTTCAGCCACTGCATTAGCACTACTCATTGCAACAAAGATAAAATCTATTTCGCCTGCTTTCGCATCCACCAAAAAGGTAGATACACCAAGGTATAGGACACTACACCTATCAACTCCAACTCAAACAAATAATAGGGCCATTCATGCAGCAAATCCAAAAAGGATCCCCCAGCAGGTTTCTCTCGGAGATAGCCGTAGTTACTTCCTAACAAAGCATTGACGAGAATGGCCAGAATAAAATATACCTGCGATGCCCAAAATGCCCGCTTGATTGCCCCAGGTTGGGGTTGTACTTTAAGACCTCCAACCAAATAAATGGCGCTCCACACCAAACCTGAATGGCCAATCATAAAAGTGACATAGGTGAAATGCGGAAACGGCTCATGAATATCCGGTGTAATTACACCATGTATACTACCCGACATCACCCAGAAATAGGCAAGTTCGGCCATCCACAATCTTTGGGTCCACAAGGCAATCGCTGTGAAAAAGACAGCCCAATTGCAAAGCTCCAAGGGCAAGTCAAATTGAATACTCCAAAAACCAGATTGAATTCGGTAAATCTGGTAGCTCAACCAATTGGCAACCAACATCAATCCCAGAGCCTTACCCAAAAGCACTTTCTGAGCATCGCTTGCGCGTCTTGCCCAAAGCACGGAAACCAAAGGAAGGACAACAGTCATTGTGATAATGATCAAATGCTCCAGCTCCCAATATGGAAAACGATAGGTACTCATCTATATGGACTCTTGCCCTTGTCATCCTCTAACATCGAGCGATAATTTTGGTAACGAGAAGGAGCCAACTCACCTGCCTCAACCGCCTTTCGCACTGCGCAACCTGGCTCTTCGATATGCTGACAGGTATTGAATTTGCATTCCGGTAATAGCAAGAACATTTCTCTGAAGTAACGCGCTATTTCATCTTTGGGAATGTCTACCAATCCAAAGCCCTTGATTCCAGGGGTATCTATGATCCAACCTCCTTCCTTTGTAGGGAAGACCTCAGCAAATGTTGTCGTATGCTGTCCCTTCTCACTCCAATCTGAAATATCTCCTACCCTGATGTCACGATCCGGAACAAAATATTGGATCAAAGACGATTTGCCCACACCGCTATGGCCTGAAAAAAGAACCACTTTATCGCGCATCAGCTCTTTCAATTCCAACATTCCTTCTTCTGATTCCAGCGAACTCCTTAAAGTTTCATATCCCGCTTTTTGATACAATGATTCCCAAGCGGCCAATTCTTCTAACTCCTTGGCATCGTATTGGTCTACTTTGTGAAAAAGCAAAACAACGGGTATATCATAAGCCTCTGCAGTAACCAAAAAACGATCTACAAACCCCGTTGTTGTTGATGGTCTTGATAAGGTAACTACCAAAAAAGCAACATCAATATTGGCAGCAACAATCTGCGCCTCTTTGGAAAGATTAACTGATTTACGAATGATGTAATTTTTTCTGGGAAGAATATCTTGAATTGTTGCGATTCCCTCCTCGGTTTTCTCATCCCAGATAATCTCTACAAAATCACCTGCGGCGACGGGATTGGTCGTCTGAAGACCCTTTGTGCGTAGCTTTCCACGCATTCTACATTTGAAATACTCGCCTTCCTCAGTTTGTACTTCGTACCAATGACCTGTAGATTTTAGAACACGAGCAATCATTGACCTTGAACGGCAACGGATAGATCCACCAACTTTTGACGAACCAACTGCAAACGCTCTACAACAACCAACTTGGTCACCGCATCATCTTTGCGCTTGAGGGCGTTCTTCGCGCCTTCCAACGTAAAACCCTTCTCACGAACCAACTGATGAATTTGGGTAAACAATTCGATATCCTTTTTGGAATACATTCTGTTTCCTCGGGTATTTTTTCTAGGCTGCAGCTGAGGAAATTCCTTTTCCCAAAAACGAAGTAATGAAGCGTTCACTTGGAACATCTCGGAAACTTCGCCAATGGAGAAGTAAATTTTTTCTATGGTATTCTGTCGGTTTAACATCAGTCAAAAGATTGTCCAGATTGAGACGCACGCTCAAGCAAAGCGGCATATTGATCTGGAGATAAGTCATTGTAAAAATAATAAGCAGGGTTCACTTTTTGACCATTCTTGATAACTTCATAGTGCAAGTGAGGACCTGACGACACCCCTGTATTGCCCACGTAGCCTATAATCTGACCCCTTTTAACCTTCTCTCCGGGGCGCACCGCCATGCGACTCATATGTGCATAAAGTGTTTGGTAGCCAAATCCGTGGTCAATCACGATATGCAATCCATATCCGCTTCCACCATCCGGTGATTTAACAACACCATCGCCCGTTGCATAAATTTCTGTTCCAATATCTGCAGTAAAGTCCAAACCCGTGTGCATACGGGCCACGCGATAAATGGGGTGAATGCGGAAACCAAAACCAGAGGCCATTCTCTTCAAATCTCTGTTGTCCACGGGCTGAATGGCCGGCAGACTGGCCAAGAATTGATCTTGCTTTTTAGACAACATCAACAACTCATCATAGGATTTGCTTTGATTGACCAATTGCTGTTGGATGTATTGCAATCGCTTTTGCGTTTCGATAATCCCTTCTTGTGTGGAATACGAAGCCAACTCTTGGTAATAATCACCTCCCCCATAACCTCGCTCAATAGGCGCTGCTCCAAAAATGGTTCGATAAATCTCATTGTCCCTTTTCTCCAGCACATTGACATATTGGTCCAAAGTATCCATTTGTTGGCGCATGCCTTTGACCTGAGCCTGCATGTATTTCAATTCCTTTTGCAGGCGAGACGTCTCAGGATCCTTGAAGAAAGACGCATACAAAATCACACCCATTCCTCCTATCACCAAACCAACGATCAAATACTTCAATACCAACCAAACGTAATCTCGAACAGTATAACTAATCTGTTCAAAATTGAGCGTCGTGGGGTTGAATATGTATTTAAACTTGGCCAAATGTCTTTTTGTATTCAGACAAATTTAAGCACTTTTTTTAGGCGATTTGACATTAGTTTTGTGTCCCTATCTTACTGATATGACATCTCAACAAATACGACAACAGTTTCTAGATTTTTTTGCTTCGCAAAAACACCAAATCGTTTCCTCTGCTCCCATGGTCATCAAAGGTGATCCCACCTTGATGTTTACCAACGCGGGTATGAATCCCTTCAAGGATATTTTCTTGGGCAATGCTCCTGTGGTTCATCCGCGAATTGCCAATACTCAAAAGTGTTTGCGCGTTAGTGGAAAGCACAATGATTTGGAAGAAGTAGGTGTAGATACTTATCACCACACCATGTTTGAGATGTTGGGCAATTGGAGTTTTGGCGATTACTTCAAGGAAGAGGCCATTGCTTGGGCTTGGACATTATTGACCGATGTATACAAGATTCCGAAAGACCAATTGTATGTCACAGTATTTGAAGGCGATGCAAAAGAGAACTTGGATTTTGATCAAGAGAGCTATGACATTTGGAAAAAGTACATTGCTGAAGACCGTATTTTAAAAGGAAATAAAAAAGACAACTTCTGGGAGATGGGTGATACCGGACCATGCGGACCATGCTCAGAAATACACGCAGATATCAGAACCCCTGAGCAACGTGCAGCAGTTGACGGAAAAACATTGGTAAACAACGACCATCCCCAAGTAATTGAAATTTGGAACAATGTATTCATGCAATTCAACCGCAAGGCTGATGGCTCCTTGGAATTGTTGCCGCACAAGCATGTGGATACAGGAATGGGATTTGAGCGTCTTTGTATGGTATTGCAAGGAAAACAATCCAACTATGACACCGATGTATTTACTCCATTGATTCAAAAAATTGAATCATTGAGTGGTTTGACCTATACAGCAACAGCGGATAAAAAAGATGTTGCGATGCGCGTAATCAGTGACCACGTTCGCGCCGTTTCTTTTGCTATTGCCGATGGTCAATTGCCTTCTAGTGGAGGCGCAGGTTATGTCATTCGCCGAATATTGCGAAGAGCGGTGCGTTACGGTTATAGCTTCTTAAATTTCAGACAATCATTTATTCATCAAGTTTTCCAAGTATTGGAACACCAGATGGGTAGTGCTTTTCCAGAGTTGACCAAAAACAAAAACCTCATCACCCAGGTAATCAAGGAAGAAGAAGAAAGTTTCTTGAGAACATTGGAAAAAGGAATTGAGTTGTTGGATCAAGTGATTCAAAAAACACCAGGCAAGGAAATCAATGGCGCCATCGCATTTGAATTATATGACACTTTTGGATTCCCCATTGACTTGACGCAATTGATTGCAGGGGAAAACAACAAGGAAATTAATATTGTTGAATTTGAGCAGCATCTTCAAGCACAAAAAGAAAGAAGTCGTGCTGCTACCAAATTGGAAACCGATGATTGGGTAGTTCTTCACGAAGGAGATACGCAATTTGTAGGATATGACCAATTGGAAACAGAAACGCAATTGTTGAAATACCGCAGAATCAAAGCCAAAGGAAAAGAAATGTACCAATTGGTATTGGGTACAACACCTTTCTATGCAGAAGGTGGTGGACAAGTTGGCGATCAGGGAGCTTTGACCATCGGAGAAGATAAAATTGCCGTAGTAGACGTCAAGAAAGAAAATGGATTGATCGTGCATTTCACGGAAGAACTACCTGCACATCCCGAGAAAAAAGTATGGGCCAAGGTTGATTCCAATTGGAGAAACCACACCACCGCTCACCACAGCGCTACTCACCTTTTGCATGAAGCCTTGCGTGAAGTTTTGGGAACACATGTTGAGCAAAAAGGATCTTTGGTCAATCCCCAATATTTGCGATTTGACTTTTCACATTTCTCCAAAGTTCAAGATGAAGAGTTGACCAAAATAGAATCATTGGTTAACGAGCGCATTCAAGCTAACCATGTCTTACAAGAAAATCGTGCAGCCACCATTGAGGAGGCCAAAGCGAGCGGAGCAATGATGTTGTTTGGGGAAAAATATGGAGACAAAGTTCGAATGATTCAATTTGGCAACAGCATTGAATTGTGCGGAGGAACACATGTAAATAGCACTGGTGCGATTAAGAAATTTAAATTGCAATCAGAAGGAGCAGTTGCTGCTGGTATTCGCCGTATCGAAGCCATTGCAGGCGACGTCGCAGAAATGTGGATGCAAGAAGAATTGGCAACATTGGAAGAGGCGCGATTGACTTTAAAAACAAAAGACATCAACAAAGGCATTCGTGATTTGCAAAACAAATTGGCCGAAGCACAAAAGCAAGTGGAAGATTTGCTGAGAGTGCAAGCCATGCAGGTAAAAGGAGAATGGAAAAACATAATCACCACGCACAACGGAAGAAATTTATTGTTTGTAGAAACCCAATTGGATGCGGGTTCAGTGAAGGATATTTGTTTCCAATTGAAATCTGAATTTTCCAATTTTGGCGCGGTAATCACTACCAAAAGTGATAGTAAGCCCATGATTGCTGTGGCATTCAGTGATGATGCTTGTGCCGCATGGAATTGTCATGCTGGACAACTCGTTAAAGAATGGTCCAAAGAAATCAAAGGCGGTGGCGGCGGTCAACCCAGCTTCGCTACCTGTGGTGGAACAGATGCAAGTGGATTGAGTTCTGTAATGGAAAAGGCCAAATCCTTGTTGATGGTTTAAGCCACAACCGAAGGAGATATTTTTGATGGAGGGCTCGTCTGGTAGACGGGCCCTTTGTATTCAATGCTGTAGGAGAAGGCCAAGTTCAATATGTAAAAAATATTGAACACGCATGCTAGAATAAAATCGCTCGTTTTGGTTTTACCAAAAGCTTGGGCAATCTCTATACAAATCACAAAAGCAAAATAAACATTGTAAACAGGAACAAAGAGACGAAGCGCGTGTGCATCCGGCCGACCCACCAGTCGCATCGTGATGATCACATCATAGAAAGGAACAAATGCAGCCCAATACGGCTGATTTGCTTTACTAAACAAAGCCAACTTCCCAATCAACCCCACAGCGGACAGAATACAAATGGTCATGATATAGGGGGCAAATTGCCGCCAGATATCACTCCAAGTGAGAAGGAGTTCCATATTTCAAAGAATTAGTTGAGCGACGTTGCTCAATGATAAGACGTTATCAGAAAAAATAGGTTGCCTAAATGCAAGAAAGCAACAAGGGAAGCATTTCTGCTTCCCTTGTTGTTTGTTTAGGAAATCATGTCTTTGTTAAGCCAACCGTTGTCAATCTTAACCAAGTACTTTGGTTGCGATTTGCTCATCGCAATAGAAAGACGTAAGAAAATAATGATGGTTGCCTCAAGGGACGTATAATAAATTACATCCGCGTGTTTCCGCGGTAGACAGGCGCCCGAGCACCCTAAATCCATCCCCCATTTTCTCCCCCAAATCATCGGTAGCCAAAAATGGACATGAAAAATAATTGGCCAAATCCACAACATTGATGCCCCCCCTTCTGTTGTTTACAGAGACGGCAAATGGATCATCCACTTCGCGCAAAACAATACGCATCCATGGTGGTGTTTGGAATCCTTTGTCCTCCTGGGAGTACCCCTGACTCAGAAGTTCAGTCATTCCATATTCACTGTGTATCTCAAACTGATCTCCCCAAGCTTTGCGAAATGCTTGATGAACCTCAGCACGAATGGGCTCCTTGCCTCTTCCCTTCATCCCGCCGGTTTCAAGAACGATCGTATTCGTGACGGGCATCGGAAATTGCTCCGCCAAATCCATCAAGGCAAAAGTTACACCGAACAAAAGGGTCTTTCTACCCTGCTGCATATTGATTCGCCATTGGCGAACCAGGTCATCAAAATTATACAGGAAAAAACCACTACCCGCTTGTGCCCCTTTTGAAATCAAATCATTCACCATGTATACCAACGAAGAATGCTCTCGTTCCAGATAGGAAGGCAACAAGGCCAAAATCACATGGTCCTCAGACTTTCCATATTGGGCCTCAAAAAAAGTGTTGAATGAACGTTCGTACAACGACAAATCATGCACAAAATGCCTCGAAGGAACCTGACCCGTTGTAGAACTTGACTCGAACCAAAAATCCAGTGAAGCTCCTTTTCGAATCACCTCATGAGATTTGAAGAACCGCACAGGCAAAAAAGGAATTTCCGTCCAATGCTTCACCACCTCGGGAGTGCGGCGAATCAATTCAGCATAGGATCGATAAATTGCATTGTTTTGAAATTGATCTCGAAAAACGTCCAAGCACAGCACATTCCAATCGTCAATGGGGAACATGTTCATGTGCGCTTGGATTCTATCAATCATGTTTGTAAAATTAAGTCAAGGATAGAGACAATAAATCAGCAAATGAAATTGTTGATGACTATCGATTAAATTTGTTTCAATGAAAAGCTCAACACTTCTAATTTTTGCATGGGCCATGATTTTCGGAATCAGCTCTTGCATGCAATTGGACGAGTACCCCGACGAACCCAAGATTACACTTGAAAGTTTCTCCACGGCAGACAGCGGAGCTACTTTGGTTTTAAACTTCACCGATGGTGACGGTAATTTTGGTTTAGAGCAAACCGACACTTCAGGTGTATTTGCAAATTGTAGAAACCGCTACAACATTTTTTGCGAATACTATGAAAAACAAAATAATGTTTGGGAGCATGTAGAATTGGACCCTTGCCTAGACCCAGACATTATCCCTTTTTACTACCGCGCCCCCTTTGCATCGCCATTGGGACAATACAAAGCACAAAAAGGAAGCATAACGTTATTCATCAATCCGTTGTATTATTTACCATCAGCATTTGACACTTGTAAATTTCAAATTACAGTGATGGATCGCGATTTAAATTTGAGTAATACTGTTTGGACCTCCGAGTTTTTGAAGCCTTAAAAATTAAAAAATATACTCCATTTGGAGTATTAACTTCTACCAGCTATAGCGTAGATTAGATTCGTGATTAATTCTCGATGTTCAATTAGAAATTTTACTTGGCTTATTCTCATACTGGGACTGTTTCCTGGATTTGCAATTGCTGGAAGTGAACTTAATTTCTCTATTGGAAACAAAAAATCCAAATTCCCAGAGGGTACTGAATTCCTATGGGAAAAAGTTGGTAATCCCGGATACACTAATTTTCTCTATAATAAAACATCCTTAAATCGAACTGCACCTGAGAAGTTGAGTAACCAAGAAGAATCCTTATGGATAAAAATTCCTTTGAGAGGATTAATATTTAATTCAACTGAATACATTGTAATTCCAAACAGTCATATCAACCAAATTCAAGGATACTATCTGAATGAGAATGAAGAATTGGTAGACAGTACATTGCTGATGGGCGATCATCTTGCGTTTTCAAATCGAACCATTCATTTTCCCGAATTTATTTTTCCAATCGATCCGTTTTTTAAAAACGGCTACCTTCTTCTGTACTTAGACAAACGAAACGAACCTTTCTTTACATCCATTCTATTACTAAACCAGAAAGAACTTGACACCAGGAAAACCAATTATTTATTACTTTCAGGGATACTTCTAGGTATACTCATTGCAGCCTTCATTATCAACGTTTACATCATTCTCAATGCGAAAAATGTTTTAAACTACTTATATAGTTTATTCCTGGCTTTGTGCATTATATACACCCTCTCTGATTTTGGATATATTCACTGGGTTATCAATTACAACACACACTGGATAATTGATATTATCAGACCATTGTCACTTTCAATTGCTTTCCCTATCTATTTATTCTTTTTTATACACACCGTCTCATATAAAATTCACTTTCCAAAATGGTCTAGGCGAGTTACCATATATGGCTGGATCTGGCTTTCTTATGTTTTAATAGCCTCCCTCATATCTCCATTTCTCTATGACAACTCATACAAATATTATTCTCTTGGAATCTCACTGTTTTTCCAACAAATCACTTTACTTATCGTAATTATTTGTTCTATTCAGGTATTACGCAAAAAAGATCGATATGCCATACCGTTTTTAATGACATCAACGCTATTCATACTTACTCACTTCCAATATATCGCTCACCGCTTTGGCAATACCAATGAATCAGTTTTTCAAGAACACTTTGTTCCAATTATTCTGGGAATGGATTGCCTTATTATAGGCGGCATTGTTGCTTTGAAATTTATTGAGTTCATCCAGAAAAACAAAACTCTTGAAATGGAACTTCTAAACAAAGAAAATGAAATCAACGAGAGAATAACGAGCATACAATTGAGAGAATTATCACGAATAAGTCAACTCCTACATAATCATATTGGAATAGAACTAATAAGCCTTAAGAACAACTTGGATCAAAATGAAGAACAAATTCCAAAAGAATTATATCACACTTTTAATGCCCAGACGAAAAGTCTGATCGAGGATGTAAGAAATACTGCTCATTTCCTTTCGCCTCAGGTATTGCAAAAGTTTGGACTTGCACATTGCATAAAACTTTTTACCAACGAGATTTGCAAGACTAAGCAGATTAAACAATACATTGAAATATCAGAGAATTGTAATGATACAACCACGAATATCCAATTGGTTGTAATGTTAGTGATACAAGAATGTTTAAATAATACAATCAAACATGCCAATGCCAGTGAAATTCAAGTTCAATGCTTCATAGAGAATCAACATTTTTATATAACATATGAGGATAACGGAATTGGTATAGATAACAACAATTCACTTAATGGAATTGGGCTGCTTCAAATTACTGAGATGATCAATGTGTGCAGAGGAGCTTGCCATATTCATAGTGAGTATGGCGAGGGATTTCAATTAAATGCTGAAATACCCCTATTACCATGAAAACAATAGGCATAATTGAAGATCACCCACTTATGATGCAGGGTGTACAAAATATTGCAATTCATACTTGGAAGGGCTGTAAAATATATTTGTTTGATAACCTTCCAAGGCATGGAATAGATAAAACAGATCTAGACAAGTGTGACGTAATTATTGCCGATGTTCATTTAAGAGAAGATAATATTCTTGAAGATTTAATTTCCTATCAATTAAGGTTTCCATTAAAAAAAATAATCTTATTTACCAGCTCCCATCCATGGGAATTGGGTCTTGATATTGGGCAGTTTCCTTTTTGGGGTTATGTACAAAAGAATGCCAATCTTTCTGAGCTTACCACATGCTTGGCTGACACCGAAAAAAATAATAAATACATTCAAGAATCTTTGGAATGGGAAAAGACAAAAGAAATATATCATGGTGAAATAAAGTTAACCAAAAGGGAAATTGAAATACTCAATCTCATCAAAACAGGAAAAACAAGCAAAGACATAAGCAATATCTTATTCTTGAGTGAACTCACTATAAAATCTCATAGGCAAAACATGATGCGAAAATTTGATGCCCACAATATTGCTGAATTAATTTCTAAGACAAACAGCAAAGAAAAATAAATAGTGAAAATTACAATCCGATTAGCATCAAATAGGTTCTCTGCCCAGATTCAAACATCTCTCTAATCAACACCAACTGATGATATCCTTTACAACTCAGGTCTGTTAATGGCGCGTTGCAATCTTTATAAACTGCCAAGCATCTACCCTGAAGATCCCAAATCTCACGTGAGAGACAATCATTACTAATATTACCAGTATCAATGGATACGGTTTGAACTAAAGAATTTCCCTCTGACAAACAACCAAAATTGTCGATAGCGGAATAGCTTAAATCACCACTATACTCTATTAGACATAATGAGTCAGTTACCCATTGGTTATTCCAAATAACCGATGTAAATTCTTCATTGGACAAATAGAACCAAGTGCAAGAATCACCGAAGAATGTCGAAAGAAGTGGCTCTGAGATTGGATAGGTTGTGACCACTATTACTGTGTCCCATAAACACCCAGTTTCAGATTCAAACGAAACCGCGTTGTCTCCTGAAAACAAATACTCCGATTGTAACTCGTTGACATACCATATACCCGCATCTGGAACTACAAAGACATCATTTAAAACTAAGGTATCATTCCAACAAATTGTATCCGATTGCCCCAAATAAATAGGGTGATTAAACAATTCCAATTCATCTAAAGCGTAATTATAAAAACAACCATCAGGTGAGATAAAAACTACTTGATCGAAATCAGATACTGATCCATAATAATTTATCGAATCTACTTCGAAACCATTATCATCCAAACAAATCAACTGCACACCAACAGTATCTGTACATGTTGTGCTCACTACATCCATGTCAAAACCATAAATCGACTCGGCTATTTCAACATTCATACTTTTTGTTAGTCCATATGCCGTCCGAGTTAAAATGCTGTAATTCCCAGTTTCCGTAAAAAGTAATGAATCAAAAAAGACCAAGTCTGTATTTAAACTCAACATCAAATTGGGCATACTGAAATAAATTGAATCGCCTGGACAAAGAATCAGCTCTGTTGTATGATTGTACCACCCTGATGAACCCTCTTGAAGAAGAAAATATTGATTCTCATCAAGATTCATCCATTTCTCTCTAATCCCACTAGGCCAAACTACAACGAGTGAATCAATCAGAGAATAATTACTAGCAATTGGTAAAATCAAATTCTGAGAATTCTGAGACAAATAATTTTCTCCTGAGAATATCTGGCCAGTCTTGATCATTCCATTCGAATACGAATTGTATTTTAAACCAACTGCATTTCTATTCGACCAAACACCCTCAAAACGAACCTTTATAGCCGATGAATTTTCTAAATCATTCTCAAGTATTCGAGGATAAAAGCCTGAATCCGGTGCTAAAATGGCATCGTAAAGAAAATCGTTATTCACATCCCATTTTGCCGCAGCAAAATATCTTGAATTTCCTAATTGCGAAACAACACACTCTTCAAATTGACCTTGAATATTCTTAAAATAAAAAACTTCTCCTTGATTACTCAAAATATTATTTCCAGTTATCAAAAGATCATCATAGAAGTCATTGTCTTTATCAAACCAAAGGGCTGACCAAGTCCAGTAATAAACATTCGCATCATCAATTACGGGTGTAAATGAACCTCCATTATTCTCCAAAAGATAGGTGCGCAAAGTATCCGTAATCAAAATATCCATATCCCCATCCAAATCAAAATCTGACCAAGAGTTGGACATGGAATGAACTGGAAAATCCAATTGCACAATTTCATCCATTTTCTGAAATCCACCATTCATGTTACTTTGATAGTAATCATTGCCTTGATTAAAATCATTCACCACGAATAAATCAGAAAAATCATCTTGATTAATATCTATCCAAATAGGCTGGAAAGAGGATTTAGCCGTTGCCGTTAATAAGGAGTTGTAATCCCAAAAAAAAGAAACTTCACCATTAAAAAAGGAAGTGTTTCTGAGAAACACGTTCGCACCATCATCGTATGCACCAAGATACAAATCCAACCAACCATCTCGATTTACATCTCCTAAGGATGCACCCATCCATACTTGATTCGGAAGTTGGGCATTTAAACTTTCTCCAAGGTTGATGAAATAATCATTTCCAATATTTTGAAAAAGTAAAATATCACCTTGCAGCGTTAATCCAATAAAATCATTAAAACCATCATTGTTCAGATCTCCCCACAAACATTGTTTGACATCATCCGTGGAAGGAAAATTCCACCACAATTCGAAATTTCCATTTTGATTTTTAAAAACGAAATAACCAGAACCTGAAATTCCAATGGTCAAATCATCCCAACCATCTTCATCAATGTCGAAAGTACTAACTCCACCACCAAAATAGGTAAGTCCCATTGTTGGCAATTGGGTAAAATCACTTTGAATAAAAGCAAAGGGACATTGCTGGGCGCAATAATCCCCTTTGATTCCTAACAAAAAAAATACGAATAAAACTAATCTCACTTTGACACAATCAATCTCAGCATTTGTGTTCTTTCTGTACCTATCAACCTTATTTGATAAATACCGGAAGACAACTCATCATTTAATTCAAATACACTTTGTCCATCCGATAAATTCCAATTCTTAACCAACTGTCCGTTGCTATTTAACAATTGACAATTTGAATAATCATGGCTACTGAAATTATTCAAAAAGAAAATCTCCCCTCCATTGGGATTTGGATAAACTACAGCGTCCGTATTTGAATGTTCCAACTGCTCTACCACCAAAGGCATACCTGCAGAAGCTGTGGTTCGCAAACACTTGATTGAACCCCAATTGGTAAATTCAACATTACTTAAATGCTTAGCCCTAATTTTCACATCATACACTTGATTTTGTGCTATTCCTGGAATTGCTGAAATAGGGAGTATTCTTGATGAAGTCGCTCCACTAATTGCAAAATCAAATGGAGATGGACTAGGTAACGTCTGGGTAAATGACCAATTATAACTGGATGAACCACAAACCGATCTATTTGTTGCAATTGACCCTGTCAAACTTTTGTAAACAGGGCATTGATCTGTTGATCTCAAATACAAATCAGATTCTGGATTTAATACCAATGAACCCGACACAGCTCCATTTGCAATCAAAGAATGATCATTTCCATAAGCGTCCTTCAAAGAGTAATTTACATCCACCTTGAAATAATGCGTTTGAGAACTAGCGGTTAGATTTGCTGGAACCAACTTACCCAATTGACAAACTGTAGTAGCAACTGTTCCGCTTCCTGATGGTATAGCATACAACCAACTTGTATTGGAATTCACATCTGAACTTTCAAGTCGATGTACAATATAACCTATTGCCTTAGATCTGAACTTGACTTTAAAGTTTTGACATACGTTGCTGTAAGTTCCAGTATACTGGGTATATGGACCAATATCTGTTTGGCTACCTTGTAAATTTGCAATCTGTAATTTACAAACACCAGGTATTCCATTTGTATTTCTGATACATATCCAAATAGGAATTCCAGGAACCAATTGATCAGTCAATAGAACTTCATTTCCGCCATCAATAGATACACCGAGATTACTGGGTTGGACAGCATCCTCCACCATCAATGGAATCATGGGACCAAGCAACCCAGGTTGATATGTATAAATAGATATCTCATTATCATCTTGAACTGAGGTAGAACCTGACAATGAAATACGTACTGCATTGGAAGTTGGCGTTGCTAAAATCCACATATCACTTCCAGCCCCATAACTCTCTGGACTATCCGTTGCCATATTCAAATTCAACACAGACGTTGGTTGTGCGCCTGTTCCATATTGATTGGCAATAGGAACTGACATGCTACTATAAATATCGTCTCCAAGAATTAAATTCCCACAACCTTCATTGATTAATCCATTGCAATTTTCATCTACAATATTGTAACAAAGTTCAATCGCTGTAGGATATATACTTGGATCTGCATCTTGGCAATCACTTGAAAATGCGGCATATCCGGCAGCAATTGGAGTGAAGCAATTATTCCCGATTAGCGTCCCAGCATAAGTATCACCATCGTTGTCAGCGTAGTAATTGTAGAAAGTCAATCCTTCATTTTGTTGTCCATCGCAATCTTCATCTGTTCCTCCACAAACCTCCGTTGCTCCAGGATTTACTCCTGCCGCAGAATCATCACAGTCCAGGCTATTCTCTGCATAACCTGCTGGCACCGAACAAGCCAAAGTTGTTGTCACGATATCTCCGTATGTATCATTATCTGCATCTATATAGAAAGTAATTTGAACTCCCTCGTCGGTTGAGTTATCACAATCGTCATCCACACCGTTACATGTTTCTGTTGCGCCTGGATAAACTGTTGCTGAAGCATCGTTACAATCTGTGCTGTTGGATACATATCCTGCTGGGGCGGTACATGCTGAAGTGGTTACACTTGAGTTTCCATAAGTATCGCTATCTGCATCTGCATAGAAAGTAGTTTGAACACCTTCGTCAGTTGATCCATCACAATCATCATCAATGTTGTTACATGTCTCGGTTGCACCTGGATAAACGGTTGCTGATGCATCGTTACAATCTGTGCTGTTCGATACATATCCAGTTGTAGCTGTACAAGCTGAAGTGGTCGTTGACAAATCACCATACGTATCGTTATCAGCATCTGCGTAGAAAGTAGTTTGAACACCTTCGTCGGTAGTACCATCACAATCATCATCCACACTGTTACATGTCTCGGTTGCACCTGGATTCACCGCTACAGAAGCATCGTTACAATCTGTGCTGTTGGATACATATCCCGCTGATGCAGAACAAGCAGATGCAGTGATTGCTAAATCGCCATAAGTATCGTTGTCCGCATCAGCATAGAAAGTAGTTTGAACACCTTCGTCTGTTGATCCATCGCAATCATCATCCACGCTGTTACATGTTTCTGTTGCATCTGGATAAACGGTTGCTGATGCATCGTTACAATCTGTATTCACCAAAGAATATCCCGATGGCAAAGAGCAACCAAAACTCATTGAATATGGATAGCCAAATCCATCTGAGTCAGCATCCAAATAATATGTTGATTCAACACCCTCATCCGTCATTCCATCACAATCATCATCCACGCTGTTACATGCTTCTGTTGCTAAAGGATTTACCGAATCCAATAGATCATTACAGTCAGTATTATTCGAAACATATCCTGCTGGCAAATAACAAGATGTAATGCTATTATTGATATTGCCAAAATCATCTTCATCAGCATCCGCGTAGTAAGTATTGACATTTACAGTAGCCGAATAATTTCCTGTCTCAACACTTACTCCGCATCCGTTGGTAACATTGAAAATACCTGAACACACTTCACTGGGCAACTGGACAGTTAATGAAGTTTCAGATTCCGAAAGAACCAAACAATTTACACCTCCAAAAGTGACTATATTACCACTAGCAAATCTATCACCTGAAATCGTAATTTGATCTTGATAAGCAAATGCAGAAGGAGAGATAGAAGTTACAACTGGCGCTAATTGAGTGGAATAATTAAAATTATTGGATACGATTCCACACGAATTGGTAACAGTTAAAGTCTGACCACAAACAACTTCAGACATATTGAATTTGATCAAATTGGGGGCTTGAAAAACGGGAGTGTAACTTGTTCCTGACAAATCAATCAAATTATTTGAATAACCAAATCCATATCCAACAATACTCACCTGAATTAAACCCCCAACGATTGCTTCAGAAGTTGATGAAATTACAGGAATAGATAATGGGTCAAAAGGAAGAGAATTGGTAGTAGCTCCACAACCTGTGATCACTTGAACGTTACCAGGACAAATTCCACCCGGAATTACCACAACAATTTGAGTGGAGGATTCACTAACAATGGCCACCGTTTGATTGGACATCAAAACCGTATTTCCAGTTGAAGCAAAACCAGTTCCAAACAATGTTAACTGATTTCCAGATTGAGCAGCGTTGGCCGATAAGGATGCCAAAACAGGATTTGTTCCAACGATTTGAATATTGGCGCCATTGTCTGGACTTATTACTGCAGGACTTGTAGAAACTATCCTCATTCTGTAACCAGCAGAGGAGTTGACAACACTAGGAAGCGTTACCAGAATTGTTCCTGAATTATCCTCTGAAATACTTCCTATAACTTGTGGATTAACGAAACTTCCCGAAGCATCACTCAATTGGACACTAAAGACATTACCTGAATCAAAAACTCCCTGTATGGTATACCCTATGGTTAGTTGACTTCCAGAACAATAAGATAGCGGTAAATTACTTGATATTTGAATACTCTGGTTCGCTGGTTTTTCTAAAATGTAATATTGATTGGTTGTGCCCAAACCTACTTGCCATTTGCCTGTAGATAAATTCATCTGAACGTGATCATTTGTTGCGGAATTTCCAGTAGCCGTTGTTGTTCCAGACACCCAATTGGTGTATGTAGAAAAAGTCTGACCCGTAGTCCAAACAAATGTTCCCTCCGTTGTTGCATCACTTGCGCCAATCCATTTATTACTGTTAGGCAAAATAGATTGTACATAAGCTTGTTCAGCTGCGGAATTGATTGAAACCAAATTCCCACAACTATTGATACAATCCGAATTAGCCGTTGTCCAAGGAGCCTGTTGGTTGCTTAAGTAATAGTTCTTACCACCGGATGTTCCAAAGAAAGTAAACTTGGTTAAATCCACGCCAATTTGATTGGCTGTTGTAACCGTTATCGATTTTACAACCGGACAAGTAAAATTCACTGCGTTCACAGAAACAGAATATGTAGTTGTTGAATTGGGATTTGCAATCGGATTTGCAATCGTTGCATTTGACAATGTAGATGCATTGTCCCAAGTGCAAGGGAAAGTAACCAATGAACTTCCTGTTATTGCCACATCATCCAACACCCAGTTATCTCCGCTCCACTCATCACAGGCTAATTGCTCCCAGCGAAACATCGTACCATAACTCTTGGCGGCATTGGGTATAGCAACAGAAACCGTCGTTAAATTATTGTATGTCCCAGTTGTATTATATGTAGCAATTGGGACCCAAGTCGAACCAAAATCAATCGAATACTGCAGCTGTACTTCCTCACCTGGATTTGTGTCTTCACAACTTTCCGATGTCCCACCAGAAATTTTCAATTTAAATGCAACAGTTCCGCCATTTGACACATTCATGGGTTTAGTAGTTGCCCAACGGTTATAACTCCGCGTAAAAAGTAAAGAACGCGCTCCAGAGGCTGCACAATGGTTGTAATAATATGTAGTCGAATAATATCCACTAGAAAACCAACCACCAGGAACCCATACCTGAGTATAATGCACGTTGTCACCTTCTATGTCGTACCACATAGAACCAGGACCTGTCTCAAAATTGTCCGAATAAGTGGTGGGGTAAACTGAACTTACGGATAATTGAGCTGATGTTCCACATCCTGCAATGAAATCCGGGGTGGCCGCTATAGCAAATGCATCTGTAAATGATTGTGCACTAACATTATTTGCCTGAACCAATAAATTGTATGTTGAAGAAACAATATGGAATTTCAAATTCAACTGAACTTGTAATGGCAAATTAAAATTCAATATACCCGACTGGTATGCACCCACGGAATGGATAAGTTGAGTGCCATTGTACACCTGAATAACATTGTTGGTTGGTAACGTACAATTCACTGAATAAGGAATAGAAATATTCGATCCTGCGCAGATTGTTGATGGAAGATTAAATACAATCGGTGCCTGAACATTGAGCGTGTATGGTTGAGCCACCACCTGCACTGGACTTGAAGTAACCAATCTCAAAACTGGATTTCCAGAAAAATTGGGAGGAATAGTAATATCAATTGTTCCTGTTGGTTGATTGCTCAACAACGATCCCACTACTGTCTCTCCCATCATAACTTGAAAGACATTACCGGGATTTAAACTACATCCTGAAGCAATATAATTAATCGGAAAAGCAATTCCGCGACAAGCCGAACCTGAATAACTCAAGGATGTGTTTAATCCAATACCAAAAGGCGCAGACAATTCAGATTGGCAACTTGCATTTTGCAATGATCTTATCCAAAACTTAAATCCAACACCTCCCGTAAATGAATTGGGGATTGCAATTGTCAAAGTTCCAGAATTATTTGTAGCATAAGCAGTACCCAATAAAATGGAGTTAGCCTTTGTAGTATTGGTAATAAATACTTCAAATTGGTTGTTAGCAGGCAAATTACAACTGTAGTTGTATGTCAATGTAGCAGATTGACCTTGGCAATAATTGCTGGCACCTCCTGTAACAGATAACGTACCATTGACAGATAATGAAACAGTATTAGACGTCCAACCCGTGACTGTATCTTTAATCCTGATGAAATAGTTTGATCCTATGACCAAATTGCTCGGCAACTGAACATTAAAAGGTGGATTCAATAACTGCTGAAAAGTCATAGTTGAGAGTACCGTAGCATTATCAAATTCACCTGATGCGTTGGATAGCTGAGCTTGTAGAGGATTCAATGAGTTGGGAATGGAACACATGGCAACCGTCAATGGGACATTGCTACCTGGACAAAATGAATTTCCCCCTGAAGGTAAGGTTAAAGTCATTTGTTCTGTGACTATAAATTCCCATGAAACAGGAGCCCATACCGTTGTATTTGGAGACAATACAATTCTATAAATATTTCCTGGGTTCAGATTGCCATTGATCGAAAAATTGGTGGCCGGAATTGTAAACTGCGTGGACGGCAAATTAGATCCTGTGAAAGTTTGTATAATCTCATCAGGGATAGTGGGATTGGATAAATTTTGAAGTTTGAGCGTTGCAGAAAAACCATTGAACTGATTGACCGTGGTCAACCCACAACTATAATATGTAATTTGAGGTAGTGTAAATTGATTTGCGCTACAATAGTTGTTAAGCATTTGATTGCTCCAATAGTTTGAACCATAAATTAAATCATTATTCATTTGAACCTCAGACTCAAGATAAAACTCAGTCGTTTGCTGACTTGTGATGCCATTTGATATGGCTCGTGCTCTAAAATTATACCATCCTAATGGAACATTGCTTGGTAAGGATAACGGAACTGTACCCGTTAATGCACTCACTGTTCCAGAATACAAAGTATAAATAACAGGAGATGCAACATTAAAATTAGTTGAAATATCAACTATGAACTGAATGGATGGATTAGAGGGGATACAGGATGTGATTGCATACGACAAATAATTCGGAATTCCACAACTACTTGGATAGTTCAATACACTCGAATCCAAAATCAATCCATTAACTGCTATTGGATAAGTTGTGTATACCGCACCCGACGTTGTGGAAGTTTTAATTCTTAAAAAATAATTACCAGCTGGAACAGTTGGGGGAATATTGACCACGACATTACCAGTTGCTGCGGTACTTGATAAACTGCCAACAGAATAAATCGTCGAAGAGAAATCTTGATTGGAACAAATCTCAGCAGTAAATACATTACCCGCTGTCAAAGCGCACCCGCCAACATGAGCATAGCCATGCGTGTAATTTGTGCCAGTGCAGTAATTACTCTGCAATCCAGATGTTATTGTGGTCCTTCGACCTATAAAAAAGGAAAAATAATCAGAAACTTCAACAGGATTTGTACTTCGTACGCGTATGGTATAGTTCATACCTCCCACAACTGATGCGGGAATTGTGAATGTATGATTGGCAGTAGCCAATGAAGTTGTGTATGTGGCCAAAACCGTTGGGTTGGTAAAATTGCCAGATGCATCACCCAATTCATAAATAATTTGATTGCCCGAGCCAAATGTACACCCCGGATAATTTGAATACCCGAATGTTCTCGATTGCCCAGGACATCCTTCAACCAAACTCCCTGTTAAATCCAATATCTGAGGTCCGACATACCACGTTGAATAACCAGTGGCGTTCGTAGCCGGAGCAGTGCCAATGACTCGTAAATAATACTGACCCTGATAGCCTGCAGGAATTGTTGCTGTGATATTTCCGGAATTAGCTGTTGAACTCAATGACCCAATAACAACAGGATTGGTAAAACTTGGATCGTTACTGATTTGAACGCGATAGATATTACCGGTAGTTGCTGGAATTACACATCCAGCTGTAGACATTCGAATGAAAGGAACGGTGATACTTCCTCCCGCACACTGACTTCCAGAAATTCCGACATTCCAATCATCAATGGCGATTTCAGCATTTTTTTGATACAAATAAACTTGGGTACCTCCGATTGATTGAGGCAATGAACTAGTCACCCTAAAACTATAATAACCCTCAGTCCAAGTATCTGGAATAGTATATGTCAAAGTACCTGTTGTTGCAGTAGATGACAGAGTTGAAACATTTGTCCAAGTATTGGTAGATGACGAAAAACTTTGCAATGTGTATACATTTCCAGCCAAAGGGGAACAACTACCTGTGCTAAAAGTAAAGGACAAAGGCGAGCCAATACAAGTGCTTGAAGTCGAGCTTACAATTGTTGAAATCGTCATGCCAATGGAAACATTTATTGTCGAACTCGTTACTGAAGGACTCGTAGAAACCAATCGAATCTTATAGCTTGAACTTCGAATGATATTGTTTGGAATCGTGAAATTGATGGTTCCACTTGGATCAGAAGTTGTCAAGCTTCCAATGTTTGTTGGCGTAGAAAAAGAACCTTGGGCATCACTCAACTGAACATTAAAAACATTGGATATTTGATATGAGTTGGAACATGCCGAGGTAGTGGTATAATTAAGTGCTCCAACTCCTGGACATATAACACCAGGAGTGACCAAACTAATTGCGATACTGCCCAATAAACCTAAAGTTAAATTATTAGAGTTTGTCCAGACCCCATTAGAAATTCCTGTTGGTCTCACTCTTATTTTGTATCCCGTCCCTGAAGGTAGTCCTTCTGGGATAGAAAAACTTATCGTTCCTGAAGAAGCGAGCGAAGATAAAAGTCCAACAGATATTGGGTTCTGAAAACCTCCAACTGCATCACTCAACTCCACGACGAATTGATTGTCAAAACTCAAATCACAACCCAAGTAAGTGTAATTTAAAGTATACAAGACGCCGGCACAAAGAAAATCAGAGGTCGGATTATTCACCGCATGGGTCGTTCTATTTCCGATCTGAAAAAAATTGGAATTCAAAATATAAATCTGATTGGCGTAACTCAATTGAAAAGAAAGTCGATAATCAATAGCCGAATTCAAATTGCCCGGTAAATTGATATCAATCCCTCCTCCTGACCCAGTCATGGTTCCAACCACCAGTGAAAATCCAAGAGATTGTGATGTTAATGTAGCAGTTAATGTCAAGCTTGAACTAGTAACACAATCCGATAAAAAAACAGGAATTTGATAATTTGTCCCAGGACAAAGAAAGCCGCCATTTTGATTGTACACCTCATCAAAACCAACACCAAACATACTCT